>JFBN01315947.1_pt1 | contig 76832 bp, 64 predicted proteins | sample 768741 | NCBI WGS metagenome assembly JFBN01 (sample SAMN01983846, study PRJNA193217) | chicken gut metagenome | biome: terrestrial biome; isolation source: ceca of Broiler chicken | host: Gallus gallus | place: United Kingdom: England | collected 2010-09-07
CGGTATTGCGAGTGCAAAGATACAGCCATTTTTGAAAACCGCAAATTTTTTCGCCACTTTTTTTTCATCCGACTGCGGTTGCAGGGCAAAATTCCGTCGCCGCACTCGCCCAACGCAAGGGTGCAGCACCGCATACCGCCCGGCAACGGAGAGGCCGGCACGGGTTCACTACAGGATGGTCGGGACCGGCAAGAGCTGTCGCATGAGCACGGCATGATAGTCGGAGTGAATCCGAAGCCCCCTTTTCCCGGGTAAGAAGAAAGAGGCTATACGGAAAAATCGTATCTTTGCGTCAAGACCCGACCGGGGAAGGCAGCATGCCGGACGCAACGTGCTCGGCAAAAAAGCACGTCCTGTAAGGCGGCCGAAGGCACTGCCGAGAGCATAGTCCGAAGGCGCAACCCGGAGATACTGCCCGGAGCAGCAGCCCGGAAACATAGTCCGGAGCCGTTGCCCGGAAACGGGTCCGAGGCAAAAGAGACAAAAGAATCTGAATCTGAATTATGGAACAACACCTTCTGGAAAGTCCGACCGACGTGGAGGAGCGCTGTCTGGAGCTCGGCTTCCTCCCCTTCTTCCGATGCGGCATCCCCGGCTTCTCCATCGAGGAGATGGTCGCCCGCGAGTACTGGTTTACCGACGAGGAGGGGGCCTGGGAGTGGAAGGGCCCCATCATCCGCGACGGGCAGTGCGCCTACGGCAAGTTCTTCAACCGCAAGGCGGGATTCGTCAGCCGCGCATGGCTGCCCGACTGGGCCAACTACCGCCGCTCGCTGCATCTGGCGCCGAACGACGACGTGGCGGCGCTCGACGACGTGGTGCTGCAGACGATTCTGGCCGAAGGGTCGGCCACCATCAAGGAGCTGCGCCGGATGCTGGGCTTTGCCAAGGGGCGCGGACGGCGGACGGCGGCGGACCTCGAATCGGAGGTGGCCGAGGATGAGAAAATATCGCTCGACCCAATTCTCACGCGGCTGCAGATGGAGGCACGGCTGGTCATCGCCGACTTCGAATACAACATCGACCGCCACGGCAACCCCTACGGCTGGGGCGTGGCGCGCTACATGGCACCCGAATCGCTCTACGGCCCGCTTCGGACCGAGCGTACGCCCGAGGAGTCGTTCGAGCGCATCCGCGACCACTTCCGAGAGCTCTTTCCCGCCGTTCCCGAGAGCCGCCTGCGGAGGCTGATTGGCTGACGCGGGCCGCCCGGCAGGCGGCAGGAGTCAGGTGCCGGGCGGTGCGGCCATCCGCCGCCTTGCGGCGGCTGCGCGACCGTTTTTTCATTATCTTTGTTCCCTCTACCCCACGTCCGAAACAATGAAAATCCTCGCCATAGTGATTGCCGCGCTCGGCTGTCAGCTCTGTCTGGGACAGAGCCTGACGATTTCGGGGCGAATCGTCGACGAACAGCATCGGCCCGTTCCGTTTGCCAACGTTGTCCTGCTCCACGGCAGCGACACGCTGAGCATGGTGCAGGGCACGGCCTCGGACCTCTCGGGCCGATACGCATTCGAGGGGGTCGCCCCCGGAGCGTATCTGCTGAAGGCTTCGTTCGTGGGATACAAAACCGCCTCCGCACGGCTGCAGGCCGCGAGGAGCCGGAGCTGCGACCTGCTCCTGCAGCGCGACTCCATGTCCATCGGCGAGGTGGTTGTCGAGGGGGAACGGAGCATTCGGAGCATCGACAAAAGCTCCTACCTCTTCTCCGAGGCCCAAATCGCGCAGGCATCCGACGGCCGCGAGCTGGTCGCCACGCTGCCCAATCTCCGCATCGACAGAACCTCCGACGCGCTGGTAACGGTCAACGGGAAGAGGCTGCTGCTGCTCATCAACGGCATCAAGGCCTCGGACGAGGATTTGAGGCTGATTCCGGCCGACAAGATACGCAAGGTCGAACTCTACGACGTCCCGCCGATTCGCTACATGAACGATGCCGAACGGGTGGTCAACATCCTCACCAAACCGCTCGATGCGGGTTGGAGCGGCAACCTCTACGGAACACTGGGACAGATGTTCTCGAATGCCTCCGTCACACTCTCCCACGTCAGAGGCGACAATCGCTTCACGTTCCACTACGGCGCCCACATCAACATGAAACGGGAGGTCCGGAACCGGGAAACGGGCCGCTACGCCTACCGAATCGGCGAGGAGAACTACCTCTACGACTATCTGCGCGAGAGCCTGAAGTGGGGCCACCAGCACAACTTCGGGTTGACCTATACGCGCAGCAGGGAGCAGAGCTACGACCTGCAAATCAAGGCATCGGCCCATACGGACAACGAGTGGATGGAGGCCGACAAACGCATCTCCTTTGCACGGAACACGCTGCAGGAGGAGCGCACGGGGCGTCTGACCGACCGCACCGAAAGCCTCGTACCGACGCTCGACCTCTATTTCGCGAAATACTTCTCGGAGCGCAGCACGCTGGTTGTCAACCTTGTGGGAAGCTATTTCGACAACCGTCAGCGAACCCGTTCGACGGAGAGCGGCACCACGGGATTCGACGACCTGATGCTGCTCGACAACCGGAAGAGCAGCCTGATTGGCGAGGCGGCCTACCTCCACCGCTTCTCCCGCGCCCAGCTCACGGTCGGCTACCGCAGCCAATGCAACTTCCTGTCGAACCGGCTGCGCAACTCGGTCTCCGGGCAGCCGCAGAGCGAAAGAATCAACACGCAAAAGCACTACCTCTATGCGGAAATCAGCGGCAAGCTCCATTCATGGCTCTACCGAGCCAGTCTGGGCGCCACGGCTGACATCCGCTCGGGTGAGGGCGGCTTCCGCCACCTCACCTTCACGCCGGTCGTGATGCTCGGCTACGCCATCGACCGGGCCAACACGCTGCGCCTGGCCTACGACTCAGACACCCGGATGCCGGAGATGCAGCAGATGTCCGAGGCGCGGATTCTGCTCATGAGCGATTTCTACCAGACGGGGAATGCCGAGCTGAAAAACGCACACCGCCAGAGCTGGAGGCTAAGCTACGACCTCCAGCTGCGGAGGTTCTCGCTGCAGGCGGCGCTTTTCCACGAACAGACGCGCAACAGCCTGTTCGACTCCTACCGTTCGGGCGACGGCTGCATGCTGCTCCAGACCGACAACGCCAAGCGGGACATCCGCCGCGGCTTCGAGCTCAATCTGGACTGGACGCCCTGGAAGTTCCTGCGCATCGGCGGCAGCGCAGAGGCCGCACAGCAGCTTTTCCAGCCGTCGGAGGCATCCGCGACCTATCGCTGCTGGAGCTTTCCCGTCACGCTCTACCTCTCGGCCAATTACCGGAACTTCTCGTTCGACCTATACCAGAAGCTCGGGGGCACCTATCTTTCGGGGCTCTACAAGAGCGGCATCGAGAAGGCCTCCTACGTCAGTCTGGGATATACGCACGGCTCCCTGCGCGTTGCGCTTCAGTGCTTCTTCCCCTTCATGCAGGACCGATACTCGAACCGCACCATTCCCGAAAGCGTGGTACGCCACAACACGGACTACCACCTGAGGAGCAAGGACCACGCCGTGGCGCTGAGCCTTTCGTGGAGCTTCGAAACGGGACGCAGACGGGCCGCCCTGCGGCAGCGCATCGAGAACCGCGACGACGACAGCGGCGTGTTCCGCATCAAATAGGCCGCTACCCCACCCCCGGCCGGGCGTCCGGACCAGAGCGGCGGCACCACGGACCCAGGCGGAGGGAGCAGCCCGCCCCCGGGCGGAAACGCAATCCCGGTCCGGGCAACGGCTCCCCGGGCCCGCACCCCGGCGCCGTTGCGGCGCGGCTTTTGCCCCGACCCGCAAAGAGGCAGGAAAAGGCACCTCGAGCCGCCGAAAAAGCATCGGAAAAGGCTCTGAGGAGGCGGCCGAAAGGGGCAAAGGAGGAGGCTGAGTCGGCAAAAACGCAAAAAAGCGGGGAAAATACGGCAAAGCGCAAAAAACGGAGGAGAGCCGCAGAAAGAGAAAAGATGAAAAAAGACAAACGTGACGCAGACAACGAGATGAACGAAAAGAGAGACAAGACCTTGACCTTCCACGCTCCCGACCTCACCACACGGCAGGAGCTTCCCGTGGCGGGCAGCACCGTCCGGGCGGGCTTCCCCTCGCCGGCCGACGACTTCCTCGACGCTCCGCTCGACCTGAACCGCGAGCTGGTCCACAACCCCGCGTCGACCTTCTTCGTGCGTGTGGCGGGCGACAGCATGGCCGGCGACGGCATCGGCGACGGCGACCTGCTCATCGTCGACCGGGCGGTCGACCCCTACGACGGCTGCATCGCCGTCTGCTACGTCGACGGTGAATTCACAGTCAAGCGCGTGCGGCTCGAAAAGGGGTGCGCATGGCTCATGCCTTCGAACCCGAAATACCGCCCGCTCCGGGTCGACGCCGGCAACGAATTCCTCATCTGGGGCGTTGTCCGCCACGTCATCAAGAGCTTCAAATAACCGCTGCAATGTACGGACTCTGCGACTGCAACAACTTCTATGCCTCCTGCGAGCGGGTCTTCCGGCCCGACCTCGTGGGACGCCCCGTCGTGGTGCTCTCGAACAACGACGGCTGCATCATCGCCCGCTCGAACGAGGCCAAAGCCCTCGGCATCGGCATGGGGCTGCCCTTCTACCAGGTGCGGCCGCTCATCGAGCGGGGGCAGGTGGCAGTCTTCTCGGCCAACTTCGCCCTCTACGGCGACATGTCGCGGCGGGTGATGGCGACGCTGCGCGCGCTGGTTCCCGGCATCGAGGTCTACTCGATTGACGAGGCCTTCTTCGACCTGCGGGGCGTCGACGGCCCCTTCGACGAGCTGGGCCGCAGCATCGGGCGCACCATCCGCCGCAACACGGGCATCCCGGTCAGCATCGGCATCGCCCCGACCAAGACGCTGGCCAAAATCGCCTCGAAGCTGGCCAAGCAGTACCCGCGGCTCGAGGGATGTTGCTACATGCACCGCGCGGAGGATATCGACAAGGTGCTGGGCTGCTTCCCGCTGCGGGATGTCTGGGGCATCGGGCGCCGCTACGGGCGGATGTTCGACCGCATGGGGCTCGTCACGGCCCGTCAGTTCGTCGAGCTGCCGCAGGAGTGGGTCCGCGCACGCATGGGCATCACGGGGCTGCGCACCTGGAATGAGCTGCGGGGAGTCGAGTGCATCTCCTTCGAGCAGATGCCCCAGCGCAAGCAGCAGATTACCGTCTCGCGCAGCTTTCCCCGCGAAATATACACGCTCGAAGAGCTGGAGCGCATCGTGGCCGAGTTCGCCTCGATGTGCGCCGAGAAGTTGCGCGCCGAGCACTCGGTCTGCCGCGAGGTGCAGTGCTACCTGCTCACCAACCGCCACCGCGAGGAGCAGCCCCAGCGCTGCGTGACGGGGCTGTCGCTCATCCCCGACCCGACCGACAGCTCGCTCGAGCTGGTGCGGCAGGCCCGCATCGCCCTGCGGCAGATTTTCCAGCCGGGGTACGGATACAAAAAGGCCGGCGTGCTGCTCGCGCAGATTACGCCGGCTTCCGAACTTCAGGGTTCTCTCTTCACACCGGCCGAGCACGAGAAACACGCACGGCTGATGAAGGTCCTCGATGCGGTCAACAAGAGCTGCGGCAAAGGAAGGCTCGTCGTTGCGGCACAGGGCACCGAGCCCTTCCGCATGAACCGCGAGCACCTCTCGCCCCGCTATACGACCGACTGGAGGGAGCTGCTTGTGGTCAAGGCGACAAAGTGACGGAGGGCTTCATTCCGACCGTCCCCCGCTGCATGGCTGCATGCCGCGTGCTGCGGCACGACAGCGCGCGTCGCGGGGCGGGAGCGGGACGGCAGCACAACACGAGACGGGAGCGGGACAGAGGCTCGACAGGGCGTAGCGCGAACCCGTTGCGTTGCGTTGCGTTGCGCTGCGCTGCGTTGCGTTGTGTTGTGCCGCGCAGTGCGGGTCAGTTGCGTCCGGCCGCGGCGCTGCGTGCCCAGTCGGCGACGGCTTCGCGGCTCATGCCGTTGAGCAGCCGCCCGGCCGACCACTCCAGCTCGGGATAGCTGCGCCGCAGGGCGGCGACACTGCCCGCGATGCTGCTGCTTCCCGAGGTAGCGAAGGGGATGATGCGCTTGCCGCTCAGGTCGTGCTGCTCGATGAAGCTGTTGACGACCCGCGGCGCGAGGTTCCACCAGACGGGATAGCCCAGAAAGACGACGTCGTACTCCTCGACACGCACCCCTGCGGGACGAATCGCGGGGCGCGCCTCGGCGTCGTTCATCTCCCGGGAGCTGCGCGAACGGTCATCGCGCCAGTTCAGGTCGGCCGACGTGTAGGGCTTCTCGGGCACAATCTCGCAGAGGGTGCCGCCCGTGGCGGCCGCGATGTTGCGGGCCGCAGCGGCCGTTGTTCCCGTCGCCGAGAAGTAGACGACGAGCGTACGCGGCGAGGCGCCGCCGTGTGCCGGGGCGCTCTGCCCCGAAGCCTGCGCTCCCGCGAAGAGGGGCATGGCAAGCGTGGAGAGGGTTTTGGCTTTCATGATATAATCGGTTTGGTTATAGACGGAGGTATTTCCGGCCGACACCGGCACCCGTCAGAGACAGCGGCACCGTGCGCAGCCGGCATCATTTACTCGGTGCGCCCGGCAAGGGCTGCGGCGCCGGCAATCTCCTCGTCGCTCAGGCGGCGGATAAGCCGGGCGGGGTTGCCTGCCACAATCGTATTGGGCTCGACGTCGTGCGTCACGACGCTTCCGGCCCCCACCACGCTGTTCTCACCGACGGTCACGCCGGGCAGAATCGTCGCCCCGGCGCCAATCCAGACGCGGCGGCAGATGTGGACCGGACGGCAGGTGATGACCATCCGGTCGACCAGGTCATGGTTGTTCGAGACCAGCTGCGCGTTGGCGGCAATCTGCACGTCGTCGTCGATGGTGATGCCGCCGGCGGCCATCATCAGCGCACCGTTCATGACCGTCACCCGGCGGCCAATCGTCACGCAGTGGGGCCGCACCACCGTCAGCGGCGTACGCACGACGCTCCCCTCGCCCATGCGGGGAAAGAGTCGGTGCATGAGTTGGTCGTACTCTTCGGTCATCGGCATCGTCTGGTTGAACCGAAAGAGCAGCTGCGCCTGCTCGCGTGCCAGCGCCAGCTCCTCGGCGCTCTGATGGGCACAGTCGATGCGGAGCTCTTCGTAATCCGTTTTCATCGTTGCATTCATTTTTTACGATACAAAGATACACCGCCGCGCACAAAGAGCGCCTAACCCGATTCCGGATTTACATACCCCATTTACCGATTCCGCGCGGAGCGCATGCAGCCATAACGCCGCCCGGGACGGCGCTCTTCGGAGCGGATGACCCGTAAAAAGACGCATCCTCCGCACTCCCGCACAGGAAGGAAGAGGATGCTCTTTCTCGTTTGCTGCAAGCGGATTGCAGCCAGTGTGCTCATGCAAAGCTTGAGTCTTCCGCGAACTCAAGCACCGCGTGAGGTGCGCTATGCCGGATGGCTCAGTTCGGCCACGGTCGCACGGACGTAGGCGATGAGCTCCGCCGGGGCGACCTTGAGCTGGAGCCCCCGCACGCCGGCGCTGATGTAGATGAAGGGGTGGTCGAGGGCCGTGGAGTGGATGTAGGTCGGGAAGGCCTTCTTCATCCCCACGGGTGAGCAGCCGCCACGGATGTATCCCGTCACGGGAAGCAGCTCCTTAACCGGAATCAGGTCAACCTTCTTGTTGCCCGAGACGCGGGCCGCAGCCTTGAGGTCGACCTCGTGGTCGCCCGGCACGACGCACACGAAGTATCCCGTGCGGTCGCCCTTCAGCACCAGCGTCTTGAAGACGCAGGCGATATCCTCGCCCAGCTGTTCGGCCACATGCGTGGCGGCCAGATGCTCCTCGTCCACCGCGTAGGGAACCAGTTCGTAGGCGATTTTGGCCCGGTCGAGCAGCCGGGCGGCATTGGTCTTTTCAACCTTGGAGTGTCCCATCTCTCAAAAACAGTATAAAACAGTCGTTGTTCCGTTAATCTACGAAATTCGCCGCAAAGGTAGTTTATTTTTTGTCGTTTCGTTCCTTTTTGTATCTTTGTATTTATATGCTGAGATGCCGAACCTCATACCTCATCGGACTCATCGTCCTGATGGCCGGTCTGCTCGGCTGCCGCGAACTCCACGCCCAGAGCACCCGGGTTCGCGGCCAGGTGACCGACGCCGCTACGGGGGAACCGCTGCAGTTCGTCAGCGTTGTCTTTCCGGGCACCACCGTGGGCATCACCACCGACGAGCAGGGCATCTACTCGCTCGAGACGCGCGACACGGTGAGCCGCGTCGAGGCCTCGATGGTGGGCTACGTCAGCCGCACGCAGCCCGTCACCCCGAGGCAGTACAACCAGGTCGACTTCGCGCTCGAGGCGGCGCAGTTCGGCATCGACAACGTGGTCATCACCCCGGGCGAGAACCCGGCGCTGCCGATTCTCAAGGGGGTCATCCGCAACCGCTCACGCAACAATCCCGCTGAGTATGAGCGTTACAGCTGCGCCACCTACACCAAAATGGAGCTCGACCTGACCAACATCAAGCCGCACTTCCGGAACCGGCGCATGCAGAAGAACTTCGGCTTCATCTTCGACCACATCGACACCTCGGCCCTCACCGGGCAGCCCTACCTGCCGGCCATGATATCGGAGGCGGTGGCCGACTACTACCACAGCCGCCAGCCCGCACTCAGCCGCGAGGTGATTCGGGGCAGCCGCGTCTCGGGCGTCGAGGACAGCTTCACCGTCGCCCAGTTCACCGGCCAACTGCAGGGCGACATCAACTTCTACGACAACTTCATCGCGCTGTTCAACGTCCGCTTCGCCAGCCCCCTCTCCTCGATGGGCGAGTCGTTCTACAACTACTTCCTGGTCGACAGCCTCGAGGTCGACGGCCGCAAGACCTACAAAATCCGCTTCCACCCCAAGCGCCTCTCGACGGCCGTGCTCGACGGCGAGGTGAACATCGACTCGGCCACCTATGCGCTGCAATCGGCCTCGGCCCGCATGCCCAAGGGGGTCAACGTCAACTGGATAAACCACCTGCTGCTCGAAAACGAAAACCAGCTGCTCGACGAGGGGGTCTGGTTCCGCAAGCGGGACAAGATCTCGGCCGAGTTCTCGGTCACGCAGGCCGACTCCTCGAAGCTCGTCTCCTTCATCGGCACGCGCGAGGTGGCCTACTCCGACATCCGCATCGGTGCGCCCATTCCGCAGGAGGTGCTGCGCATGGACAACGACGTGGTCATCGCCGACGACGAGGCCGGCTCGCGCGACGAACGCTTCTGGGAGGAGGCGCGCCCCTACCGGCTGAGCGACCAGGAGCGGGGCATCTACGCCATGGTCGACTCGATTCAGAAGGCGCCGCTCTACCGCAACATCTACACGATTCTCAACACCATCATCGGCGGCTACTACAACACGAAGTACATCGGCATCGGCCCCTACTACAAGATGGTGAGCTTCAACCGCCTCGAAGGGTTCCGCATGCAGCTGGGCGGCCGCACGACAACGGAGGTGAGCCGCCGCATCCGCCTCTCGGCCTACGTCGCCTACGGTACCCGCGACGAGGATGTCAAGGGGGGCGGAGGCGTGGAGCTCTCCTTCAACCGGCGGCTTACGCGCAAGCTCTCGCTCACGGCCTCGCACGACGTGCGGCAGCTGGGTGCCGGACAGAACGCGCTGGCGGACAACAACCTGCTCAGCTCGATTTTCTCACGCGGGGACAAGCGCCTCTCGATGGTCAACCGCGCCGAGGCGCTCTACGAGCACGAATGGATACACGGACTGAGCAACACGCTCGGCGCCCACCTCCAGCGGGTCTACGGCAACCGCTACGTGCCGCTGCTGCGCCCCGACGGCAGCGCCGTCGGCTCGATTTCGAGCACGGCGTTCCATGTGGGCATGCGCTTCTCGTACCACGAGAAAATCTACCGCACGGCCTTTGACAAGCAGTATCTGGGCTCGCGCTACCCGATTCTCGCGGTCGGCTTCACAGCCGGAGTGAAGGGGCTCATGCACAACGACTACAATTTCTACCGTCTCGAGGGGCGCATCCACTACAAGCTCGACCTGCCGCCCATCGGATACTCGCGCATCACGGTCGAGGGGGGCCGCATCTTCGGCAAGGTCCCCTACCCGCTGCTCAAGCTGCACGAGGGCAACGGCACCTACTTCTACGACGCCTACGCCTTCTCGTGCATGAACTACTACGAGTTCGCGTCGGACACGTGGCTCGCGTTCTTCTACGAGCACCACTTCAACGGCTACCTGCTGGGGCGCATTCCGCTGCTCAAGCGGCTCAAGTGGCGCGAGGTGCTGGTCTGCAAGGGGGTCTGGGGCTCGCTCCGCGACGAGAACAACGGCAGTCTGCCCGCCACGCAGGCCGTGCTACTCTTCCCGCGCGGCATGTCGTCGGTCACCGAGCCCTATATCGAGGCAGGCTTCGGCATCGAGAACATCTTCCGCCTGCTGCGCATCGACTGCATCTGGCGGCTCACCCACCGCTCGCCCGTCGAGGGGCAGAACATCCAGAACTTCGCCGTCAACCTGAGTCTCAACCTCAAATTCTGACCCGCCGCCCATCCGCCGTCCCGGGGAATTGACTACCTTTGCGGAAAATTTCCGAAGACGATGATACAGGAAGCCATTTTCGACATGGACGGCGTGCTGGTCAACAACACGCCGGTCCACATCCGGGCCTTCGAAATCTTCTGCGACCGCTATGGGGTCCGCGACTGGCAATCGAAGCTCGGCAACGCCTACGGCATGGGCAACGACGACATCATGCGGCTCATTCTGCCCGAGGAGCTGATTCGCACGCGGGGCCTCGCGGCGCTGGCCGACGAGAAGGAGGCCATCTACCGCGAAATCTACGCTCCCGAAATCCAACCCACGCCGGGTCTGGTCGAGACGCTCGGCCAGCTGCGCGCGGCGGGCATCCGCTGCGCCGTGGGGTCGTCGGGCTGCCGCGCCAACGTCGACTTCGTCCTCGACGCCTGCCGCATCGGCGACTTCTTCGAGGCGCGCATCTGCGGCGACATGGTGACCCGCTGCAAGCCCGACCCCGAGATCTACCAAACGGCCGCCGCCGCACTCGGACTCGACCCCGCCGCGTGTCTGGTCTTCGAGGATGCCCCGGCCGGCATCGAGGCGGCCCGCCGCGCCGGCATCGGCCGCATCGTGGCGCTGGCCACCACCCTGCCCCGCGAGCAGCTCGAGAAGGCCGAGGGCCTCTACCGCATCGTCACCGACTTCCGGGACATCACGAACATCCATCAAATACTCGAATAACCATGTGGAAAGCCGTCGCAACCGTCGGGTTGCTCGTCGTATCGAATGCATTCATGACCCTGGCCTGGTACGGGCACATCGCCTTCAAGTCGAAGCTCGAGCGCTTCGGGCTGGTGGCCATCGTCCTCATCAGCTGGGGAATAGCCCTCTTTGAGTACTGCTTCCAGGTTCCTGCCAACCGCATCGGAAGCGCCCAGTTCGGAGGCCCCTTCACGCTCTGGCAGCTCAAGGTCATCCAGGAGGTGGTGTCGCTCTCGGTCTTCACCGTCTTCGCGCTGGTCTTCATGAAGTCGGACACGCTGCGCTGGAACCATCTTGCAGGCTTCATCTGCCTGATTATGGCCGTCTACTTCATCTTCCGCAAGTAGCCCCCCCGCGGCAACCGCCGGCAGCCAACGCCACCGCAGCAACTACCGGCATCATCCGCCGCCTGCCATAAGGCAGCACCCGGAAAGCAGCCGCCCGCGGCAACACGCCGCCCGAAAAGTCGCGGTCCGAAACACAGGAGCGCCTTCCCCACCCCGGGGAGGCGCTCTTTTTTGTACCCGTCGCTCAAGGAGAGGAAAAACGGACGAGGGGCATGAACGGCTGACGCGGAACGGGGCCCGGAGGCGCAGGGAGGGCCCTCCGGCGCGGAATTTTCGTCGGACAAAACGGCCCGTTGGTCGAGGGATTCGCCCTTCCGGTCTATTGTATTTGCACGCATGTGCACCTTCGGGTAGCTTTGCGGCAAAACGAACGACCATGAAGCGCACGCTGATATGCACCCTCCTCGCAACGCTCGCCCTCGGACGGGCGGCTGCGGAGTCCGACTCCCTGCGGGTCTGGACGCTGAACGACTGTCTGAACTATGCGCTCGAGCACAACATCCAGCTGCAGCAGAGCCGCAACGACTACCTCTCGGGCGTCGAGGATACGAAGGAGGCCCGGGCGGCTCTCTTCCCCTCGCTGACCGCCTCCACCTCGCAGAGCGTGACCAACTACCCCTCGTCGAACGCCGTCGACCGCACCAGCTATACGGGCACCTACGGTCTCGAGGCCGGCATGACGCTCTACAACGGCGGCCGGCTGCGCACGGCCGTCAAGCGGCAGCAGCTGCAGAACCGCATCGACGAACTCTCGGTCGACGAGGCGGCCAACGACATCCGCATCGCCATCGTGCAGGCCTACATGCAGTGCCTCTACGCCGCCGAGGCGGTGACGGTCAACCGCAGCACGGCCGACGCCTCGAAGGCGCAGCGCGACCGCGCCGAGGCGATGTGGCAGGCCGGCTCCATCAGCCGCGTCGACTTCGCACAGCTCGAGAGCCAGTATGCAAGCGACGAATACCAGGTCGTCGTGGCCCGCTCGACGCTCGACAGCTACAAACTCCGGCTCAAGCAGCTGCTCGAACTGGGCATCACCGACGAGATGACCCTCGCCGAGCCGGAGGTCGGCCAGGAGGCAATCCTTGCCCAACTGCCCGCCAAGACCGACATCTACGCCACGGCACTGGAGAGCATGCCCGAAATCGCCCGCGGCGAACTGGCCGTCGAGGCGGCCGAGCTCGAGGTGCGCGAGGTCCGGGCGGGCTTCCTGCCGACGCTGGCGCTGACGGCCGGCATCGGAACGGGCCACATGTCGGGCGGCAGCTTCGAGAGCGGCACCCAAATCTGGAACCGCTTCAACGAAAACGTCGGTCTGACGCTCAGCATCCCCATCTTCTCCAACCGCCGGAACCGCACGGCCACCAACAAGGCGCGGCTGACGGCCGCCAACATGCGGCTCACGTGGCTCGACCTGAAGAAGACGCTGCTCGAGGAGGTCGAGGGGGCCTACCTCGACGCCCTGTCGGCCCAGTCGCAGTACGTCGCGGCCGTCGAGAAGCAGCAGTACGCCCGGCGCAGCTACGAGCTGACAAGCGAGCAGTTCGCCGTCGGGATGAAGAACACCGTCGAGCTGCTGACGGCCCAGAACGAGCTGACGGCCGCCCGCCAGGAGGTGCTGCAGGCCAAGTACATGTCGCTGCTCAACATCGAGCTGCTCAACATCTACCAGGGACGGGGAACCAACGCCGAATATTGACAAAACGAACGATAAGACCATGAACATGAAACGGAAAAAGACGCTTCTTGCGGCGCTGGCCGCCGTGGCGGTCGTCTGCGGAGCGTGGCTCTGGCTGCGCTCGCCCCGCACGGACGACATCACGCTGCAGACGGCCGCAACCAGCCGCATCACGATTCGCAACTCGGTGATGGCCACCGGTACGGTCGAGCCGGTCACCGAGGTCGAGGTGGGTACCCAGGTTTCGGGCATCATCGACCGGCTCTATGTCGACTACAACGACGTGGTGAAGGCCGGACAGCTCATCGCCGAGATGGACAAGGTGACACTGCAGGCCCAGTTGGAGCAGTCGCAGGCCGAGCTGGCGAGCTGCAAGACCGAGTACGAGTACCAGATGAAGAACTACACCCGCACGCGCACGCTCCACGAAAAGCAGCTGGTCAGCGACGCCGAGTACGACGAGGCCCTCTACCTCTACGAGAAGGCGCGCAACGCCTACGAACAGGCCAAGGCCGCCATCGTGCAGGTGAAGCAGAACCTCGACTACGCCACCATCACCTCGCCCATCGACGGCGTGGTCATCAGCCGGGCCGTCGAGGAGGGGCAGACCGTGGCCGCAGGCTTCGAGACGCCTACCCTCTTCACCATCGCCAACGACCTGACGCAGATGCGCGTCATCGCCGACGTCGACGAGGCCGACATCGGCCAGGTGAAGGATGGCCAGCGGGTCGAGTTCACCGTCGACGCCTACCCCGACGACACCTTCGAGGGGACGGTGCAGCAGGTGCGGCTTGAGGCGACGACCGAGTCGAGCGTGGTCACCTACGAGGTGGTCATCTCGGCCTACAACCCCGACCTGAAACTCAAACCGGGTCTGACGGCCAACGTCACCATCTATACGCTCGAGAAGGAGCATGCGCTGGCCGTTCCGACCAAGGCGCTGCGCTTCGTGCCCGACGCCGAGCTGCTGTCGCGCATCGGTATCACCGTCGACGGGCAGAGTGCCCCCGCCCAGACGGGCAAGCGCGAGTTATGGGTAAAAAACGGGGATACGCTGGTGCCGCGTACTGTGAGCGCCGGCGCATCGAGTGGCGAGCTGACCGAAATTACCGAGGGACTTGCCGACGGCGAGGTGGTCGCCATCGGGCTGAGCGCCGCATCCGAAGAGCCGGCGGCGGCCTCGGTCGAGCGTAGTCCCTTCATGCCCTCGCCTCCGGGCGGCGACAAGGGGAAAAAGCAACAGGCCCGGTAGCGGCCGCACGGGACGTGGCGGAGGGCCCCGGAAAGGAGGCTCGCCGCACCTCCCGGCCGCCTGACATGAATAAAACGAAGAATATGGAAACCAGCAACAAGGAGGTCATCCGTCTGGAGCACATACGCCGCGACTTCCACGTCGGCGACGAGGTGGTGCACGCCCTGCGCGACGTCTCGTTCACCATCCTCGAAGGCGAATTCGTCACCATCATGGGCACCTCGGGCTCCGGCAAGTCGACGCTGCTCAATACGCTCGGATGCCTCGACACCCCGACGTCGGGCGAATACTACCTCGACGGCGTGGCCGTGCGCACGATGGACAAGAACCAGCGGGCGACGCTCCGCAACCGCAAAATCGGCTTCGTCTTCCAGAACTACAACCTGCTGCCCAAGACGACGGCCATCGAGAACGTCGAGCTGCCTCTCATGTACAACCCCTCGTGTTCGGCCGCCGAGCGCTACCGCCGTTCGGTCGAGGCGCTGCAGGCCGTAGGACTCGGCGACCGGCTGCTCCACCGCAGCAATCAGATGTCGGGCGGCCAGATGCAGCGCGTGGCCATCGCCCGGGCGCTGGTCAACAACCCGGCGGTCATCCTCGCCGACGAGGCGACGGGCAACCTCGACACGCGCACCAGCTTCGAGGTGCTGGTGCTCTTCCAGCAGCTCCATGCCGCCGGCCGCACCATCATCTTCGTGACGCACAACCCCGACATCGCGCGCTACAGCAGCCGCAACATCACGCTGCGCGACGGCCGCATCACGGGCGACGTGCGCAACGACCGGATTCTGAGCGCAGCCGAGGCGCTGGCGCGGCTGCCCAAAAACGACGATTGAGCCATGAACTTTGCGAACCTTTTCAAAATCGCCTTCAATGCGCTGAGCAACAACAAGCTGCGCGGATTCCTCACCATGCTGGGCATCATCATCGGCGTGGCGTCGGTTATCACGATGCTGGCCATCGGCCAGGGGTCGAAGCGGAGCATCCAGGCCGAAATCAGCGAGATGGGCTCCAACATGATTATGATTCACCCGGGCGGCGACATGCGCGGCGGCGTGCGGCTCGACGCCGACGACATGGAGTCGCTCAAGCTGAAGGACCTGGAGGACATCCGCAACAACACGCGCTTCGTCACCTACGTCTCGCCCTCGGTCAACAGCGCGGGACAGGCCATCGTCGGGGCGAACAACACCCCGACGACCATCTACGGCGTCAACACCGACTATCTGGAAATCCGCCGCTACCGCATCGCCGACGGCGACACCTTCTCCGAGCAGGACATCCGCACCGCGGCGAAGGTCTGCCTGGTGGGCCAGACGGTGGTCGACGAGCTCTTCCCCGACGGCACGAACCCCGTAGGGCGTGTGATTCGCTTCGGGACCATTCCGCTGCGCATCGTCGGCGTACTCGAAAGCAAGGGCTACAACAGCATGGGCATGGACCAGGACGACCTGATTCTCGCCCCCTACACCACCGTCCAGAAGCGCATCCTGGCCATCACCTACCTTCAGGAGATTGTCTGCTCGGCGCTGAGCGAGGCCTACACCGAGGAGGCCATCGACGAAATCTCCGCCATCCTGCGCACCAACCACAAGCTGAAGGAGGGCGACGAGGAGGACTTCACCATCCGCTCGCAGCAGGAGCTCTCGTCGATGCTCACCTCGACGACCGACATGATGACCATGCTGCTGGCCGCCGTGGCCGGCATCTCGCTGCTCGTGGGCGGCATCGGCATCATGAACATCATGTTCGTATCGGTCACCGAGCGCACGCGCGAAATCGGACTCCGCATGTCGATTGGCGCCAAGGGGCGCGACATTCTGGCGCAGTTCCTCATCGAATCCATCCTCATCAGCGTCACGGGCGGCCTCATCGGCGTGCTGCTGGGCATCGGCGCCGCCGTGGTGGTGAAGGTTGTGGCCTCGTTCCCGATTTACATCCAGCCGTGGAGCGTCTTCCTCTCGTTCGCCGTCTGCACGCTCACGGGGGTCTTCTTCGGCTGGTACCCCGCACAGAAGGCGGCCATGCTCGACCCCATCGAGGCCATCCGCTATGAATAATTCCCGAAAAAGGTTATCTTTGCATACCATGAACGCCGTACAGTCGAAATACGCCGCATGGCTCATCCACCTGACCGCCTGGGCCGTCATCTTCGGGATGCCGCTCTTCTTCACCGGTCCGGACCGCCCGCTCATGACCGGTCCGCAATACGTTCGCTTCCTGCTGGTGCCGCTCTCGTTCATGCTGGTCTTCTACACGAACTACTTCGTGCTCATCGACCGCTACCTCACCACCCGGCGCGGCGGCCGCTTCGCCCTCTCGAACCTGCTGCTCATCCTGCTGGTCATGGTGAGCGTCCACCTGCTCTTCCGCTACGTGCTGCCGCCCGACCCGGGGCACCACCCGCCCGCCGACCGTCCGTGGCAGGACGGCGTGCGCTTCTTCCTGGGCAACGCCACGCTCTACGCGCTGGTTGTCGGCGTGGGGGTCGCCATCCGGATGACGGGCGGCTGGTACCGCGCCGAGGCGGCCCGCAAGGAGCTGGAGCACAGCCACACCGAGGCCGAGCTGCAGAACCTCAAGAGCCAGTTGAACCCCCACTTCCTCTTCAACACGCTCAACAACATCTACTCGCTCATCCAGCTCGACACGACCCGTGCCCAGCAGGCCGTCCACGACCTGAGCCGCATGCTGCGCTACGTGCTCTACGACAGCAGCCGCGCCACCGTCCCGCTCGCGGCCGAGATTGACTTCCTGCGCGACTACATCGAGCTGATGCGCATCCGCCTGCCGCGCCACGTGCGGCTCTTTGTCTCGCTGCCCGACGCCCCCTCGTCGACCCCGATTGCGCCGCTGCTCTTCATCTCGCTGGTCGAGAACGCCTTCAAGCACGGCGTGAGCAACGAAAAGCCCTCCTACATCACCATCGACATCCACGAACTGGAGGGGCAGCTGATATGCAGCATCAAGAACAGCCGCTTCCCCAAGAGCGACTCCGACCGCAGCGGCTCGGGCATCGGGCTGAGCAATCTGACCAGGCGGCTCGACATGATATACCCCGGCCGCTACATCCTCGAATACGGCCCCGCAGGCGAGACCGACTACCGGGCGCTGCTCTGCATCAAATTCGACGAACCATGAGACTGACCTGTGCCATAATCGACGACGAGCCGCTGGCCGTCGAGCTGATGCAATCCTACGTGCGCAAGACGCCGTTTCTCGAACTGAAGGCCTCGTTCGGGAGCGGCGTTGCGGCCTGCGAGGCGCTGCGCGAGGCACCCGTCGACCTGCTCTTCTGCGACATCCAGATGCCGGGGCTCAACGGCATGGAGCTCTCGCGCATGCTGCCCGAGGAGACCCGCGTGATTTTCACCACGGCCTTCACCCAGTATGCCGTCGAGGGGTTCCGCGTGCGGGCCCTCGACTACCTGCTCAAGCCCATCAGCTACGCCGACTTTCTGGAGGCGGCCGACAAGGCGCTCGGCTGGTTCGAGATGAAGCGGCGCGCCGAGGCGCTTCCTCCGGCCGGGAAGGAGCCGCAGAGCATCTTCTTGCGGACCGAGTACCGGCTGCAGCAAATCGAACTGGAGCGCATCACCTACATCGAGGGGCTGAAGGACTACGTCAAAATCCACGTCGACAACCAGCCCGGTCCCATTCTCTCGCTCATGAACCTCAAGGCGCTCGAGGAGCAGCTGCCTCCGGACCGCTTCGTGCGGATTCACCGGTCGTACATCATCCAGCCGTCGAAGATGCAGGCCATCGAGCGCAACCGGGTTGTCATCGGCAAGGAGTACCTGCCCGTCTCGGAGAGCTACCGCCAGACGTTCTACACGTTCCTGGTCGCCCACTCGCTTCTTTTCTGACCCGCCGGAGAAGCCGGGCCCGGCGAACGGCTCCGAGAAGAGCCCCCACCATCCCCCAAGCCCCCCACCCGACACAAAGCGGGCGTCAAGGTGCCTTACGGCATCCTGACGCCCGCTTTCCGTATCCCGCGCCGGAAGCGTCACGCCTGCTGTCTGCGACGCTCGCGGTCCCGGCGGTAAATCTGATAGGAGTTCACGAAGTTCTGCCAGACGATGTAGGCCGCCGGGGCAATCGACGAAATCGGATTGAGGAACGACTGCGCCATCCAGACGGCCAGCACCGTATTCTTCTGGCCGAGCGACTGGCCGCCCGCCACCGCATCGCCGTAGCGGCGGCCCAGCATGCGGCCGATTTTGAACTGCACCAGACAGATGACCAGCGCCGCGAAGACCAGCCAGAGCTCGATGCCCGGCGAGACATCGCGCAGGTCGATGATGAAGGCCGTCGTGCGTCCGATGATGACGACGAGCGACAGCAGCCACATGTAGAAGGATATCTGGCTGTGGTCGGCAATCCACCGCGAGGCGCGGTGGAAGAGGAAGCGGCAGCACTGCGCCGCGGCGAAGGGCATGATGAGCAGCGGTGCCACGCGCGAGAGAATCTCGACGAAGGAGCAGTGGCCGCTCCCGGTCAGGGCGATGACGACGGGCGCCACCAGTGCGATGACCATGTTGCAGAGCAGGCTGTAGGTGGTCATCGTTGCGACGTTGGCCCCCAGCATGCCGCCGATGACCACGGCGGCCATGGCGATGGGCGCCAGCACGCAAATCATCGCCCCCTGGGCCACGATGCCGTTCAGCGGCTCGAGCAGCAGGTAGACCGCCACGCTCGCGACCACCTGGAAGAGCAGCAGCCAGAGGTGGAGCATGCTCAGATGCATCTGCTTGGGGGTCACGCGGCAGAAGGTGACGAAGAGCATCAGGAAGATGAGCGTCGGGGTAATCATCTGGTACGATGCGGCCTCGAGCGCCGAAACGGGACGGCACAGCAGCGCCCCGACCACCATGGCCGAAGGCATGGCGATGGTCTTGACGTTGCGGTGCAGGGATTCCAGTACGTGCATGATTCCTTGTGTTTTAACCTATTTATTGAACCCGGCGATTGAGCTGGCTGGGCGGAGTGCTGCGGAGCGTCATCAACAGGCGAAATGGCCGGGCGGAGGGCATCGGAGCCTCTCCGGCGGGAGAACCGTCAACTGGTGCGCCGGCCGCCAAACGGCAATACCGGCCATCTCACGACGAGACCCGGACCGCCGCCGGGCTATTCCGGGCAGTTCCGACCGCCGCCGGGCTATTCCGGGCAGTTCCGAGCGCCGCCGGGCTATTCCGGGCAGCTCCGACCGCCGCCGGGCAGCACTGGCCGCCCTACGAGAGCAGCTCCTTGACCTTGGCCGAAATCTCCTTGCCGTCGGCCTGGCCGGCCAGCCGCTTCGAGGCGACGCCCATCACCTTGCCCATCTCCTTCATCGAGGTGGCGCCCACCTCGGCGATAATCGCCCGCACGGCCTCGGTCAGCTCCTCGACCGTCAGCTGCTTGGGCAGGAACTCCTGCAGCACGGCAACCTGCGCCAGCTCCTCGTCGGCCAGGTCCTGACGGTGCTGCTCGGCATAGATGGCCGCCGAATCGCTCCCCTGCTTGGCCAGCTTGGAGATGATTTTAATCACGTCGGCATCGGGCAGCTCGGCGATTTCGGGACCCGCCGTCTTGGCCTCGATGATGTACTTCTTGACGTTGCGCAGTGCGCTCAGGCGCACGGGATTCTTGGCCTTCATAGCCTCCATGATTCCGGTGGAAATCTCTTTTTCGAGTGACATGGTTGTTTGTTTTTATAGTTTTTACACAATATGTTGCATCGTTTATCTACTCCGCAGCTTCAACCCTGCGTCCCTGCGTCAGAAAGCGCAGCACGTCGCCCATCAGCCGCTCGCGCTGCTCCTCCGAACGAATCGTCTCGAAGGGGAATCCCGCCACGAAGGTGCGCCGGCTGCCGTCGTTGGCCACGGCGGCCGTACGGTCCGAATCGCCGTAGCGCATCACGGCAAACGACCGCTCTCCCACGGGTCGCAGGGCATCGGCGGTCTCGACGCCGTAGCAGCTGCGCGACGGGCGGGTGCGGAACTCATACTCCCCGCGCGAAAAGAGCGTGGGGGCCACGACGCGTACATCGCCCCGACGGGCGGTCTGCTCCTGCTCCAGTGCGCAGTGGAGCACCTCGCGCACGAAGGCCCGCTCCGCCTCGCCGGCTTCGGGCCCCGTCGTAAGGTCCGAGGCGACGTAGCTGCCCGAGACGAAGAGGCTGCCGCCACGCTCGAGGTAATCGGCCAAAACACGCTGCATGTCAGTCGTGAAGGTCTTGAACGCATAGCCGCCCGTACCCCGGCCCAGCAGCGTCGAGCGCTGCTTGCCCAGAATCAGGTCGACCACATCGCAGGCCTCCGGGTCGATGCCGCTCCGCTCGACCGCGGCGGCCGAGGCCGAGCAAAAGGAGTAGCCCGCACGGGCAATCGCACGCCCGTGCATGCTGGCATAGTCGAACGTATTACCGGCCACGACCTCCGCCTCGCCGTCGCTGCGGCAGGCGCCGAGGGCCTTCGTCTCGTCGCTGTTGCGCGCCTCGGCCAGGTCGTAGACATACTGCTCGCCGACGAACGAGCTCTCCTGCAGGTAGGGAACCCCCGCGTCGAGGCGGGGATAGAATCCGGCGGTCGAGTCGCTGCGCATGCTCAGCGGTGCACTCACGCGGTCGAAGCCGTTCACCACCAGCACCCGCCCCCGCTCCTCCGAGGCGCGGCAGGCGGCCAGCGTCTCGCTCGGGAAGCTCTCGCCGCCGTCGTTGAACGCCGTGATGCGGTAGCTGTAGAGCACGTCGGGCTCCTGTTCCGTCACGAAGCGGGGCTCGGCCGTGTAGCGGCCGTTGTCGAAGCCCCCGTCGCCGCGGCGCGTGTAGACCATGTAGCCCGAAGGTGCGGCCGTCGGCTCGAGCGAATCGACGGTCGGGAGCCACGAGAGCTCGACTTGGTCCCCGTCGCCCAGCCGCACGGCGAACGACGAGACGGGGAGCGGCTGCACGACGTACGGCCGTCCGTACTGCGCCGCAACGTGCTTGAGGATACCCTTATAGACGGCCCGGCTCACGAGGAACTTGAAGCGCGGGTCGTTGCCGTAGCGCATGTCGGCGAAGTTCTGGTGGGAGAGCAGTTCGAGCAGCATGGTCGGCACGTTGGGCACCCGTGCTTCGTAGTAGGAGCGGTTCCACAGCCCGCGGCGGCGCCACTCGGGTTCGCACGTGCGGCGGATGTCGCCGACCACCTGCGTCATCACCAGGTCGGTCAAATCGCGCGAGCGGTAGCGGTCGGCGCCCCCCTCGAAGCGGCCGTTCTTGTCGCGCGTGAAGAAGATTCCGAGCGTGCCAATCGTCTCGTCGCCGTCGCGCACCCCCGAGTCGGAGTGGAACGCCAGCGCCAGGTCGAGCGGAATGCCCAGTCCGGCCGAGTCACGCAGCCGCTCGGAGCCCCCCATGAGGGCATTGACCCACAGTGCGCGCGACATGAAGTCGTCCTTGTAGTCGTCGCGGTCGCCCTTGGGCGTATAGACCGACTCGTCGAAGCCGGCCCACTGCAGCCAGTAGCGCGCCCCCTCGCAGAAGCGGGGCATGCCGCTCGTCTCGGCGCGGTAGAGACCACCCGGACGGGCCAGCGTATCGGCCGCCGCGCGGGCGACGTTGCCGTAGCCGCCGCCGATTTTCACGGCATCGGCCGAGACGATGCCTCCGGCGCGCCGCGAACGGTTCGAAAGCACGACGGCCTCCTGCTCACCCGCATCGAAAAGGAAGCGCCCGAGGTAGACCCACGTCCCGCCCCCCATCGTCTGGTTGACGGCAAAGCGGCTCTCGCCGCCCAGGTGGCGGACCGTATAGAGGGCGTCGTCGACGCTCCCCGGCGTCGAGTCGTAGCTCACGTAGAGGGCATACTCCCCGCGTTCGGGGATGTCGACCCGCCACACGGCGCGGCTCTCGGCCCCGGTCGTGATGCTCCGCACGTGGCGCGTCGTGCCCTGCAGGAAGGGGTTCTCGCCCGTCAGGTAGACCTGCTGGCGGTGTGCAAAGCCCACATCGCCTCCCGACCATCCGGCGTCGCCGTTCTCCTCGCGGTAGCTCTCGGCGGCGTCGTTGTCGGCCAGCACCTCGTGGCTCTGCCAGTCCCGCTCGCGGGGCAGCAGGACGCACGCCCCCGCATTTTCGAGCATGGGGACCAGGAAGGGCAGCACGTAGCTCTGCGTATAGAGGTCCTCGCACGTCTGCCAGAAGCGGGCCCGCTGCCAGCGCCAGCGCCCCTCGCGCTGGTCGAAGTAGCGGCCGTGGCTCTGCCAGAGGGCGATGTGACGTCCGGCGAGCCCCGCCGAGGGGGTTCTGCGGTCGAGCGGCGAGACGAGCGGCCGCGCCGAAGGGTTGACGAAGGGGACCACACGGTCGCGCCGGCGCCGGGGCTGCACGGTGCGGCAGGCCAGCGGGATGAGCTCCTCGATGAGCCGCCCGTCGGTATAGAGTTCGATGCGCGCCTTGCGGAAGGATGCGGGGAGCAGCGCGCGCACCGAGTCGTAGATGGCCTGCACGTTCTCCTCGCGGAAGGGATAGTACGATAACCCCACCGAGGCGTAGAGCTGCACGCGGCTGCGCGACGACTTGACGCGCTGAATCCGCACCCAGCTGCCGGCCACCTCGCGCCCCGTGATGCGGGTCAGCGCGCTGCCGATTTGCCGGCGCGTCGCGGCGCCGATTTCGGCCGCCCGAGCCGGGGCCGCCGGGGCCGCTCCCGTCAGGAGCGCCAGCGCCAGCAGCGCCATGCACATATAATGTCTGTATGCGTGTCGTTTCATGCCTGTATCCGTTTTTTGCGCCCCAGGAGCCACATGCCGCCCATCGTGAGCAGGGCATTGTAGAGCAGCAGCTCGAATCCGATGCGATAGCCGAAGAGCTCCCCGGCGGCATACTGCAGCAGGGCGCTCAGCAGCGGTGCGGCGACGGCCACCAGCGGCAGCCAACGGCCGTCGATGCGGCGGCGGGTGCAGATGCCGAAGAGGAACATCCCCAGAATCGGGCCGTAGGTGTAGCCCGCCACCTTGAAGAAGAGGTTGATGACGCTGTCGTTGCCGAAGCGGCCGAACAGCAGCACGAGCAGCGTCAGGCCGAGGGCCATGAACGCATGCACGCGTCGGCGCGTCCGCGTCAGCTGCGCCTCGTCGCAGCGGCGCGTGGCGTCGAGCAGGTCAACCGTGAAGGAGGTGGTGAGCGCCGTGAGGGAGGAACCGGCCGACGAGTAGGTGCTCGCCATCATCCCCAGCACGAAGAGCAGTCCGACGTAGAGGGGCAGGCCGCCATTGACGGCCACCTGCGAGAAGACCTGGTCGCTCTTCGGGGGGAGCGGCATGCCGACCCGCGCCATGTAGAGGTAGAGCAGCGCGCCGAGCGTCAGGAAGAGGAGGATGACGGCAATCTGGCAGAGGGCCGTCAGCACGATGTTCTTCTGCGCGTCGCGCGGCGTGCGGCAGCTCAGGTTGCGCTGCATCATCTCCTGGTCGAGCCCCGTCATGGCGACCAGCAGCACGATGCCCGCCACGAACATCTTCCAGAAGTAGCGCTCCGACGAGGGGTCGTCGAAGAAGAAGATGCGCGCGTATTCCGACGCGGCCACCTCGCGCAGCGCCTCGCCCGTCGTGAGCCCCAGTCCGCGCACCAGCGCCAGAATCGTCAGCACGAGGCTCGCCACCAGGCAGAGCGTCTTGAAGGCGTCGGTCCAGATGAGCGACTTCACGCCGCCGCGCCGCGTGTAGAGCCAGACGAAGAGCACCGTCACCACGGCATTCGCCGCAAAGGGGAGCCCCACGCGGTCGAAGACCAGCAGCTGCATCACGGCGCAGACGATGTAGAGGCGCAGCGCCGCGCCGAGCATCTTCGAGAGGAAGAAGAACCACGCCCCGGTCCGCTGCGCGGTGACGCCGAAGCGATGGTCGAGGTACTGGTAGAGCGAGATGACCCGCATGCGGTAGAAGAGCGGGACAAGGAGGAAGGCGACGACGAGCTGCCCCACCGTGAAGCCCAGCACCATCTGCATGTAGGAGAAGGAGTCGGCCGCCACCGACCCCGGCACCGAGAGGTAGGTCACGCCCGACATGGCGGCCGTAATCATCGAGAGGGCGGTTACGAACCACGACGAGCGGCGGTTGCCCGTGAAGAAGCCTGCGTTGTCGGCATGACGCCCCGAGAGCCATGCGATGAGAAAGAGCAGGGCGATGTAGGCGAGCACTACGGCTGTGACGGCTGCGGGCGACATGTTTCCGGGTTTTAGGCGGGCCGCCGAACCCCCTCTTCCGTGCGGATGGAACCCGCCGGACGGAGCTTCGCGACACGCGACGCCGGCAAAGATACGAAAATCTCACGGGAAGGAGGAAGAATATTTTTCGATTTTCCGGCCAAAATTGTTGTAAATTAAAATTCTTTTCTATCTTTGTTATTCGAATAACAATAGCAAACGACACCAAAGAACCTAATTATTAATAGCATCATGGCAAGAAATCTTAAAATCAGAGACCTCACGTTGCGCGACGGGCAGCAGTCCTCGTTCGCCACGCGAATGAACCAGGCCCAAATCGACCGCTGTCTTCCCTACTACAAGGATGCGAACTTCTATGCGATGGAGGTTTGGGGCGGCGCCGTACCCGACTCGGTGATGCGCTATCTGAACGAGAACCCCTGGACCCGTCTCGAAACCATCCACAAGGCCGTAGGCAACGTCTCGAAGCTGACGGCTCTCTCGCGCGGCCGCAACCTCTTCGGCTACTCGCCCTATACGGATGAAATCATCGACGGTTTCTGCCGCAACGCCATCGAGAGCGGACTGGGTATCATGCGTATCTTCGACGCGCTGAACGACGTAGACAACGTCAAGTCGACGGTCAAGTACGTGAAACAGTACGGCGGCATCGCCGACTGCGCCGTCTGCTACACGGTCGACCCGAAATATCCCGAGCTGGGTTTCTTCGCCAAGCTGATGGGCAAGAAGAACCCGAAGCCCGTCTTCACGGATGAATACTTCCTGGACAAGGCCAAGCAGATGGCCGCTCTGGGTGCCGACATGATTACCATCAAGGACATGTCGGGCCTCATCCCGCCGCGCCGCGTGGCCACGCTGGTGCGCCTCTTCAAGCAGCATCTGTCGATTCCCGTCGACTTCCACACCCACTGCACCCCGGGCTACGGTCTGGCATCGGTTCTGGCAGCCATCGTTGCCGGCGTCGACATCGTCGACACCAACTGCTGGTACTTCGCCGGCGGTACGGGCGCTCCGGCCATCGAGCTGGTCTACGTCTTCTGCAAGAAGCTGGGCATCGACCTGGGCGTGAACATGGAGGCCGTGGCCAAAATCAACACCCAGCTGCGTGAAATCCGCAAGGAGCTCAACATGTCGGTATTCGGTGTCGAGAAGCCCGAGCCCAAGGCGTTCAACCCGCTGACGGATACGATTCCCGCCGAAATCGACGCCCTGTTCGACCGCGCCATCAAGGCCGCCCAGGCCGACGACGAGGAGGGCACCATCGACGCCTGCCGCAAGATTGAGGCCTACTACGGCTTCCCCGCACCCAACGAACTGGTCCAGAAGGCCGAGATTCCGGGTGGCATGTACTCCAACATGGTGGCCCAGCTCAAGCAGCTCAAGGCCGAGGAGATTCTGCCGCGCGCCATGGAGCTCATCCCGTCGGTGCGTCTGGCCGCAGGTCTGCCGCCTCTGGTAACCCCCACCTCGCAGATTGTCGGTGCACAGGCCGTGAACTGCGCCCTCGACGAGAAGGCCGGCCGTCCGATGTACACCAACAAGTCGTCGCAGTTCGTCGGTCTGGTCAAGGGCGAATACGGCAAGACGCCCGTCAAGATTGACCCCGAGTTCCGCTTCAAGATTTGCGGCGTACGCGAGGAGACTCCCTACGATACGTCGAAGTATCAGATGCAGCCCAACCCCGTACTGCCCGAGGCAGGCGGCGTGAAGCTGGCGGCCAACGAGAAGGAGGTGCTGCTGCTCGAGCTCTTCCCGCTGGTGGCCAAGAACTTCCTCACCGAGCAGAAGAAGAAGGCCTACGCCGCTTCGAAACCCGCCGAGCCGAAGGTCGAGGAGAAGAAGGCCGAGGAGAAGAAGGCTGCCGCCATCACGGGTCACACGGTCAACGCTCCGCTGCCGGGCCGCGTCATCGACATCAAGGTGAAGGTCGGCGACGAGGTGAAGGTCGGACAGGAGGTTGTCGTGCTCGAGGCGATGAAGATGGAGAACTCCATCACGTCGGATGTCAGCGGCAAGGTCAAGCAGGTGCTGGCCCAGGTCGGCGAGAATGTTCCGACCGACGCTCCGCTGCTCGAAATCGAGTAATCACGCATCACTCCCCACGGCGGAGGAGCCCGCTCCCCCACCGCTGAAAGGAAAAACCCCTGCAGCCGAACATCGACTGCAGGGGTTTTCATGTTCGGTGCTCCGAGGGGGGGGAGGCGGGCAAGAGGGAGGGAGCAGGCATCGGCACTTCCGGGAAAGTTGATGCAAGCATCTCCGGGTCGGGCGGAGCAAGAGTGCACCTCGGGCCGGCGGAAGAAGGCAAGAACGGCAGAGCAAAAGCGCGCTCCGGACCGGACGAGGCAGGACCGGCGGAGCAAAAGCGTGCCCCGGGCCGACAGATTCGGACTGCACCGCGCCCCTCCGGGCTGTTCCATGCGGCGGACCAACCGCAGGGCGTCAGCGCGGCAGAGTCTCCTCGTCGCAGACGCCGCACTCGCAGAAGTGGAACTCCTCGCGGGCCCGCTCCTTCGGGAAGAGGAAGTAGACGCAGGTGGCCTCGGTGCAGAGTTCGCCCCGCTGGTCGAAGATTCGGACGCCGATTTCGACCAGATTACGCCGCTGCTGCCGCACGGCAGCCCGCAGCGTAATGTGCTCGTCGGTGGTGTGGATGGGACGGTGGTAGCGCACCTCCATCTTCGTCGTCACGCCGCTGGTCTGGTACTTGCGGAAGACGACCCAGCTGCTGATTTCGTCGGCCAGCGTCGCCTGGATGCCGCCGTGCAGCGTGTCGACCCACCCCTGAAATTCGGGGCGCGGATGCCATACGCTCACAATCTCGTCACCATCTTCGTAAAACTCCATCCGCAGACCGCGTTCGCTGTGGGGGTCGCAGCCGAAGCAGCGATACCCCTCCATCCCGCTCCAGGGATTGGTAATCTTCTTCATATCGAATCTCTTTTTTGCTGTCCGTTTTCACACTCGGGCAAACTTTTGCACCCGCAGCCTCCGGCCTCGAAGGTTGTCCCGAAGGTCGGGGGTGCACCCCGCCCATCCGACAAAATTAATCAAATAGCCGGAGAAAACCAACCCCGGGGCGGGCGGCCGTTCTGCCGTCCGGCGCCAAAACAGGTCGGAAGGTTGGATATGCGCCCGATTTTTCGTACCTTCATACGGCCGTAAAGCGGACACAACACAAAAACGCACAAGAGCATGAAATTTTTACAGGAATTCAAGGAGTTCGCCCTCAAGGGCAACATGGTGGACATGGCCGTCGGCGTCATCATCGGCGGCGCATTCGGCAAAATCGTCTCGTCGCTGGTCAACGACATCATCATGCCGCCGATTGGCATGCTGCTCGGCAAGACCGACTTTTCGAACCTGCGCGTCAATCTGAGCGGCCTGCGCGACAGCGTGTCGGGCGCAGCCGCCGGAGCCGAACCCGTCTACTGGAACTACGGCGCCTTCATCCAGCAGTGCATCGACTTCGCCATTCTGGCCTTCTGCGTCTTTCTGATGGTCAAGCTGATGAACCGTCTGATGCGACGCAAGGCTGCGGCTCCCGCCCCGGCGACGCCTCCCGCACCGACGAAGGAGGAGTTGCTGCTCACCGAAATCCGCGACCTGCTGCGCGAGCAGCAGAAGCAGGGCCGCTAACCGCCACCCCGGGAAGACGGAACCGCCGGGAAGAACGGCGTCGTACAAGGGCCGCGGCAGAGAGGCTGGACCGACAAACGCACACACCGCACCACCCCGTTACGGGATGTCATGCCGTGTGTGCGTTTTATCTTGCCGCACAGGCCCGGCCACAAAAAGGCAGCGCACTCGGGCCGCAGAGCCACTCTGCACCTGCTCCGCACCCCGCCCGCTCGCCGAGCGTCAGGAGTCGGACTCCCGCTTGCGGGGGGCGTACTCCTGCAGGATGTAGCTCGTAAATATCGGGAACATCATCATTCCGAGCGACGGCAGCAGCACGGTGACCACCTTGCCGACGGCCGTCACGGCGAAAATCTCGGCCCCGACGGTCGTCACATTCATCCAGGCCCACCACAACGCGTCGCCGAAGCCGTCCAGCTTTGGATTGACGCCGATTTCATAGTCGTAGAAGACCAGCGCCGAGAGGTAGGTGAAGACCAGCACGGTGAAGAGGTAGGAGACGAAGAGCTGGCGGATGCGCCCCGTCACGAGCCAGTGCGCCACGATGCCCAGCACGCCGAAGGCCCGGATGAGGGGCATCAGCCCGAGCAGCATCGCCCAGTAGCGCGGCAGCTGCGCGTGGCTCCAGACGGCGATGTTCAGATAGGGAATCGAGATGAGCAGAAAGAGCAGGTTGCGCAGCAGGAAGAGCCCCTTGCGGCCGGCCAGACGCCAGCGGATGAAGAAGTCGCAGAGGAAGAGCAGGCAGACAACCAGCTGCACGGCCAGATAACCGCGCGAGAAGGCCTGATGGTGCCCGGCGAGGATTTCCCACGAAATGGCCACCAGCAGGACCAGCCCGGCCAGCACCTTGAGCTCGGAGAGGCGCCGCATGAGTCTGTTTTCCGAAAGTTCAGAACGTTCCATCGATTGAAAAGTGTTTGGGGTGGAGCGTGCAAATCCGCTGCCAGAGGGGTCCGGACGGAGGTTCGGACTCTTTTTTTGCACTTTTTTTTGGTAGTTCGGAAAATTGTACTACCTTTGCACTCGCTTTGAAACCCCAACCGACAGCGGTTCACCGCCCGAGGATTGAGACGAAGCCATGGCGGGATAGCTCAGCTGGTTAGAGCGCATGATTCATAATCATGAGGTCGAGAGTTCAAGTCTCTCTCCCGCTACCAACTAAAAATCAAGCACTTGCGATTATGTAAGTGCTTTTATTTTATCCACAACAGGATGTTTTTCTACATACAGCCCCCTCTGTATTGGGCTGAGCGGGAATACTTGTATGAAGAGGGCATCGTCACTTGCAAAATACTTGCACAAAATAGCCTCTATCTCCCATAAACTCTATCAGAATCGGAAGTCCGACAAAAAGCGGCAAAGGAAACTTTCCCATACAGAATAATACTAACTCTCAGACTTCAAACGAAATGGATATGCCCTTTGCAATGGACTATATCACAACTTTGAAACGGTAGTTTGAGATAAAGGAAGAGCAGCCCATGGAATTCATCAAAAAGTTGCCCGATTATAGTAACGAATAACTCATAAATAACATGAAAAAACTGGTCATATTTATTATGTCGATTTTAGCGGTCATTCCGGCACTTGCACAGGATGATGACGAGGCGCTATACGGGAAAGGCAAGATGCCTTTCAATGATAAGGGAGAGGTAGTATTCTCCCGCGTCATCAACATCGACGCCGACAAAAAACAGATATACTCCGCCATGAAAATCACCATCGCGGATATGTTCAAGTCGGCAAAGGACGTTGTGCAGATGGACGACGCGGAGACCTGCACAATGGTAGTAAAGGGATTCCACAAAGTACCCACAAGAGGCGTGGCCGACGCCATCGAGCAGGCCGAAGTGTGGTTTACGCTGAAACTGCAGGCGAGAGACGGCCGATATAAAATAGACGTCTATCAAATAAGAGGAAAAACTCCCGCTCATGTTATCTACAATACATTCATAGACGATTACTATTGGCCGGCTGAATCTCTGACCTACGAAGAGACCTTCAAGAAAAACGGCAAAATGAAGGTCCGGGGCAAAGGATTTTTCCGCCGGGCAATCATCGACGGGAGTAACTTGCTCATGTACGAAATAGAGCTCGGAGTAAGAAAAAACATACTTTCGTCCGTTTCTACCGAGGAGGATTGGTAGCGTGCAAAAAAATAGCAAATTTCAGAAATAGATATATAAAATTCTGAGTATCAATTAGTTCATCTTGATTCATAATCATGAGGTCGAGAGTTCAAGTCTCTCTCCCGCTACCAGAAAATCAAGGAGTTACGATGATTCGTAGTTCCTTTTTTCTTTTCCCGGCAGACAATTTGCACACCGGACCGGCGATTTCCGCCACCTCCCCGCATCGGCGGAGCCACGGGCTACCCCACCCCGAAGCCGACCCTACACGCACGCATCCCCGCGCATCCACTCAGCCATACCCGCGAAAACATCCGGGAAAACCCGACCTGACACTGCCCGTCCCCGCACGGCATGCCCTTTTGCCCGCTCCGGCCCGATACGCTCCCGCTCCAGCCAGAGCCTCCCGACCAACACAATCCTCCCCACTCAACCCGCCCTACCTGCGCTGCCCCGTTTCGTCCTCCCGGAATAAAGATACCGACCATTAGAACAGAAGAGCTTAATCAGGCGCCTCTTTTCCCCGCTACATGAGGACAAAATGGAGAAAATACGAACACATTGCACGAAATCCCGGAAACAGGATTTCCCGACAAATGATGAATTTTGTCCATGGAATCCGGATGGAACGGGACGGTTCGGGAACGACGCGAAACGGCGCGAAGAAAACGACGCAAAACGGCGCGAAGAAAACATCGCCCAAAGGTGCGGAGGAAATGGTGCGAAGGAAGCGATGCAACGGTGCGGAACGGTGCGACTGCCCGATTACCGTCCCCTTCCGGCGGATTCTGGAACGAACACCCAATGAAAAGGCCCATGACACCCACTCCTCTCTGCGGAACGGACTCCGGACGTCGCTCGCCCGGCGGCTCCGCCTCGCCGTGCGCGCCGTCGGCTGCCGCGGGATGCCCCATCCGCCGGCGCAGCCACCCGGCACCCAAGGGGTGGACCCGCAAAGGAGCCTCCGCATGTCTTACCCTCTCCCGCCTTCTCCTCGCATGCCTTGCCCTCACGGCGGCATCGTGCCAGGTTAACTACCACCCCTACGACACCCGCGTCGAGGGCGAATGTGGCATCAACGCGAAAAACATCGCCCGCATCGAGGCCGCAACGGCCGGCCGGGATGCCATCCGCTTCGCCGTCATCTCCGACACGCAGCGCTGGTACGACGAGACGGAAGACGCCGTGCAGGCGCTCAACAACCGCGACGACATCGACTTCGTGCTCCACGCGGGAGACATGTCGGATTTCGGGATGAAGGTCGAGTTCGAACGTCAGCGCGACATACTCAACCGCCTCCGGGTGCCGTACGTCGTTCTGCTCGGCAACCACGACTGTCTGGCCACGGGCGAAGAGATTTTCCAAAAGGTCTTCGGAGCCTTCAACTTCGCCTTCACGGCCGGTGACATACGATTCATCTGCCTCAATACCAACGCCCTGGAGTTCGACCTGCGGGAACCGGTTCCCAACTTCGAATTTCTCGAATCGGAGCTGGCGGATTTTCCGGCCGAAGCCACGCGGACCATCGTCACCATGCATGCGCGCCCCTATACGGAGCAGTTCGACAACAACGTGGCCCGGGTCTTCCAGTTCGTCATCAGGGAGTTTCCCCGACTGCTCTGCTGCATCAACGGCCACGGACACAGCTACAACGTCACGGAGCTCTTCGACGACGGGGTGCTCTACTACGAATGCGACAACATACACAAACGGAGCTACCTGCTCTTTACGGTAAACAGCGAGGGATATGAGTGCACGCGCGTCGAGTTTTAGGAGGCTTCTTCTGCTGCTTGCCGGGATGCTGTGGGTCTCGGCCGTATCGGCGCAGACACAGATGCAGACGCAGATGCAGACGCAGGCGGAGCCGTCGCCGGAGGGACGCACTCCGCTCCGGCTCGACTTCAGGGAGCATCGTGGCTACCGCTCCTGGAAGCGGCTGCTGCCGACCCACGTCAAGGTCCAGTATGCCGGCGGCATGGGGGTCGTCTCCGCAGGCTACGGCTGGGACTACGGCCGCAAATGCCGCTGGGAGACCGACCTGATGATTGGCCTGCTGCCGGGAGCCTATGCCGACAAGACGCACACCACCTTTACGCTCCGTCAGAACTACATCCCGTGGAGCATCCGCTGCTGCGAACGGCTCGCCATCGAACCCTTCACCTGCGGACTCTACATGACGCTCATCTCGGGCGAAAAGTTCTGGATTCACGAACCGGACCGCTATCCGGGCGACCAGTACTACAGCTTCACCTCGCGGCTGCGGCTGCATCTCTACGCCGGGCAGCGCGTCACCTGGTACCTGAAGGGGGACTCCCTGCTGCGCAACATCACGCTCTACTACGAGCTCTCGGCCAACGACCTGGATATCATCGCGAAATGCGGCAACCGGACGCTGCATCTCTCCGACATCGTCTACTTCTCCTTCGGAATCAAGTTCCAGCTGTTGGGCGACCTCTGACACCGAAGCCGGCTTCGGCAGAAGGAGCCACCCCGCGCGAACAGACAAAAAAGGGGGTCGGACCTCCCCCTCATTTGGTCCGACCCCTCTCAACGACAGAATCTGCTCTGCCGCTTCTCATTTGGAATTAGAATGCCAGGATGGCACGCGTACGATAGATGGGATACGACTCGTACTTGTAGCAACGGGGCATCTGCCCGTTGGTGGTGGTCATCGAGATGGCCATCGAAGGGAAGTCATCCGCAGCAATGACCTCGGTGCTGGTCCAGTAGAGCATGAAGCCTACCGGAATGGCCGTGCCGATGGTCTGGGCACCCGGAATCAGCGCGATGCTCTCGTTCACCGTCTTGAGGTTCCGGACCGAAGCACCCGAATCACGGATATCCCAGATGTTGCCGTTGTATTCGCCCGTAGCGAGCAGCGACATCTCCTTGGCCGAGCCGAGGTACCAGTCGCTCGATGCCTCGGGAGCGGCGACCGTCTCGCGGTAGTTGTCCACAAACTCGACTACACCGACGGGCCATTCACTGTTCTCGGCCGCAGCGTTGAAGGCCTCGATGGCCTTGGTGTTGTTGTAACCCATCGGGATATTGAGGTTATCCTCCAGGCCGAAGTCCGTTATGGGCGTTTCGTAGTCGGTCACATTGGCATCGACCCATTCGCCAATCGTCTTGCCGTAGGCCTCCGACTGGCTCTGCCATGCGAGCTCCTCGGTCGACTCCTGAAGTGCGACGACCAGTCCGTGCGTGCAGTCGGGGTGTTCGCGGGCCAAGGCCGGGTCGCTTTGGGTCACGTCGCCCACATAGAATACGACGCCGATTGCCGTCTTGCCCGAGTCGTAGGTTGCCGACCATGAGCCGTCCGAATAGTAGAAGTGACCCACGGCCAGCGGCAGCGCATTGACCGTCACACGACACTCGGCCGTGCAGTTGCCGGCACGTGCGGTGATGACCGCCTCACCCGGACGCTTGCCGTAGACGGCACCCGTGCCGCTGACGGTGGCAATCCGCTCGTCGGACGACGACCAGGTGATGCTCTTGTTGTCGGCCGATGCCGGCAGTACCGTAGCCGACAGCGTATGCGTCTCGCCCTCGTCAATCTCGATGCTGGTCTCGTTGAGTGTCACCGACTCGACGGGCGTACCTACGACCGAAATCATGGCAGTACCCGTAACACCACCGGCCTCGGCCATGACAATCACCGTACCCGTTGCGACGCCCGTTACCACGCCGTCATCGCTCACCGTGGCGATGTCCTCGTTGGTCGACAGCCACGTCACCGGAGCGTCGATTTCGGCGGGCGTCACCTCGGCCTCGAGGCTGAGCGTCTGGCCGATGAGCACCTCACCCGTCGACGGGGTCACGGTCACCTTGTCGACGGCCTCCGTCACCGTCACCCGACATTCGTCCCTCTTGCCCTGGCACGACACCGACACGACGGTCTGACCGGGAGCTACCGCGAGAACGACACCGTTTTCGCTCACACTTGCGATTTCGGGATTGGCGGATGCCCACTCGAACATCAGCCCTTCACTCGTTCCGGGAGAGACGACAGCCGTCAGGGTCTGCTCTTTACCGACCGAAAGGTTGAGTTCATGCGTATTGAGGGTTACGGACTGGAGCGAGGAGTCCGAGTCGGACTCCTGGCATCCGCACATCACCAAACCGCTCAAAGCGGCAAGGAACAAAGCAGTAAATCTTTTCATGGTACTTTTGGTTTTTTGGGGTTCGCAACTGTATGAATCATTCAAATCAGAAGGCAAGGATGGGACGCAGCTTGAGCGCCTCGGTCTTCGGGCTGGCCGAAGCCTGTGCCGTGGAGGTCAGCACCTGGTAGAAGTTGTCGGCATCGACCTCGGACGAAGTCTGGTAGACGCCCGGGATGATGGAGAAGATGCCCTGAATCAGCGTGCCGCCGACGGTCTCCAGCACCGTGTTCACCGCCCTGCGGTTGTCGTCCGAGGAGGCCTCCTCGAAGTTACCGTCGACCTTGCCCGAGATGAGCAGCGACATTTCGCGTACCGACGGGATGTACCATCCGCTGGTGGAGGAGGGTGCGGCATTCGAGGCGCTGAAGGTCTCCAGTCCGTCGACCGACTCTACGGGCCATGCGCTGTTCTCGGCCGCTGCGTTGAAGGCCTTGAGGGCCATCGTGTTATTGTATCCCATCAGGTTGCCGGCATTGGCTGCGGTGCCGCTGGTGAGAATGGGCTCGTAGTCGGGTGCGTTGGCCTCAATCCACGACGAGACGGTCTTGCCGTACTGGGCGGCCTGCGACTGCCAAGTGATGGTCACCTCGCTCAGCGAGACGGCCAGGCCGTGCGTGCAGTCACCGTGGTCGCGGGCCAGAGCCGCGTCGGTGGCCGTTGCATCGCCGGCATGGAATACGATGCCGACAACGGTCTTGCCCTCCTGGAGCTCCGTCGACCAGGTGCCGTCGGAGTAGAAGTAGTCACCCACGTTGACCGACGAGGTCGAAGGGGGCGTCTCGGGAGCCGTCACGACGACCTTGCACTCGGCCGTGCAGTCACCGGCCGTTGCGCGGACGGTGGTATTGCCCGCCTTGAGGGCCTTCACCATACCGGTCTGGTCGACCGTAGCCACCGTCTCGTCGAGGCTCGTCCAGGTGACACCCTTGTCGGTGGCATCGTCGGGCTTGACCGTTGCGATGAGCACCGAGTAGCCGCCCTCCTCGAGTTCGAGCTCCGTCTGGTTGAGCGTGATGCTCTCGACGGCCACCTCCGTTACCACGACGACGCACTCGTCGGAGTATTCGCCCGCCGTGACGGTCACGGTCGCCTCACCGGCGGCCAGCGCCTCGATTGAACCCGTGTCGCTGACCTTGACAATCTGGTCGTCGGAGGACTCCCACGTCAATTCGTATACGGCATCCTCAGGCTCGACGATGGCCTCCAGCTTGTAGGTCTCGCCCACTTTCAAATCGAGGTTGTGGGTATTGAGCGTGACCGACTCGACATCGACGATGCCGTCATCGACCGTTACCCGGCAGCTTGCCGAGACATTGCCCGAGCTGACCGTGACGACAGCCTCGCCGTAAGCCAGCGCCGTGACGGTGCCCTCCTCGACCGAGACCGTCTCGGGGTCGCTCGAGCTCCAGGTCAGCACGACGTTTTCAATACCCTCGGGAAGCAGCGTGACTTCGAACGTATACCGGTCGCCGACATCGAGCGTTACAGCCTCCTTGTCGAGGATTATCTCTTCCAGTGTAGGTTTCGGTGTGACCTTGTCGGTGTTTTCATCATCGGAACACCCGGCAAACAGGACTACCGCGACAGTCCAGAATACCAACATCCGAACTGCAAATAATGCATGTTTCATAGTAGTGACCGTTCGTTAAGGATTAATAAAAAGGATTCGGGGAAGAGGCGCCCGCCGAGTGGGGAAAACCTCTTCCTCAAAAGTAGAGAGAACGGTCCAAGAATGAAAATTTAACTGTAGATAGTTCTACAATTTTACAAATTATCGGATTATTTGTCCGATTTGTAGCCTCTGACCTCCTTGCGGTAGATACTTGGAGTGCATCCGGTCTCCCGCTGGAAGGCCTTCGAGAAGACCGTGACCGAGTTGTAGCCGATGTCGTCGGCCAGCTGTTTGAAGAGCATGTCGCTGCCCCGGTCGGCGATGAGGCGCGTCGCCTCGGCGATGCGGAAGGTGTCGAGGTAGCGGTTGAACGACATGCCGGCAAAGGTGTTGATGGCGCGCGAGCAGTAGGTCCGGTTGGATTCGGTCATGTCGGCCAGCACCTCCAGCGTGAGGTTCTTCATGCGGTAAATCCGGTCGACGCGCATGAGGTGTTCAATCTTGCCGAAGAGCTCGCGGTCCGTATCGCTGTGTTCGTCGCCACCGGCGCTGGTGTTGCAGTTCGACTTGAGCTCCAGCAGCGAGAGGTACTCCTGGTGCTTCTTGACCAGCTTGCCGTACATCTTGCGCTGGCGGTAGTAGAGCAGCCCGAGCAGGAACGAGAAGCCCGTCACGCCGATGGAGAGCGAGAGCAGCAGCAACAGACGCTGCCGGTTCTTGCGCTGCTCCAGCTCGCGGGCCAGCATCATGCGCTCGACCTCCGAGGCCTCGCGCTGCTCGATGAGCTCGCGGAACTCCCGCTCGCGCAGATTCGACGTGGTGTCGGAGTAGGTCTTGTACATGCGCGAATAGCGGGCGGCATCCATGTAGTTCCCCATCTCGTAGGAGAGGTCGGCCATCTGGCCGAGCAGGCTCTTGCGGTACTCCATGTTGCCGGTCGAGTCCGAAATCTCGAGCCCCCGCCGGTACATGCCGGCCGCCGCCGTGCGCTCGCCGCGTCCGAGCAGGTAGTCGCCGTAGGTGAGGTAGACCTGCGAGGCGGTGCCGGGGTCGGTGTAGCGGATGAAGTCGAGGGCCCGGTCGTAGAACTTCGAGGCGTCGGCCCCGTCGCCGCGCGACTGGCTTATCCAGGCGAACATGGCATAGATGAACGGCATCTGCGAATGGGCCCCGCCCTGCTGCGCATAGCGGTCGGCTTGGGTCAGGTAACGCTCCGCGGCGTCGTAATCGTGCTTCACGTAGTACATCTGCGCCATGACGATGCAGGCCGCGCACTTGGCATAGAGGCTGACCCCCTCCTGCGTGGTGGCCAGGGAGTAGGCCTCGCGGGCATACTCATAGCCCTTGTCGCTGTTCTGCACGTAGAAGATGTTGACGATGTTCGAAAGCAGCGCGATGCGGTCGCTTGTATTCTCGCGGCCGTCGGCCCACTCCAGCCCCTCGATGTAGTTGTTGAGCGCCTTCGAGTAGTCGAGGCTCGAACGGAGGAGGTAGCTGCCGAGCACGTTGCTGCGCATGATGTGCAGCCCCGACGAGAGGGGGAAATCCTTCAGCGGCTCGATGAGGTCGACGTAGCGGCGCACCGAGTCCATGTCGCCCATGAAGAGGTACGACTGCGCCATGTTGAGCCCCGTGTAGACCATCATCAGCGTATCGTGCCGCCGGGCGGCGTCACCGTAGGCCGGGCGGGCGACGAGAATCACCGAGTCGTGCTGTCCGGCGAAGCTGTAGCGCTGCAGCGTGCGGGCCAGCGTTTCGCGGGCCAGCTTCGTGGCGGCATCGACCTCATCGGTCGTGCCGGGCTTCGCATGCGAGCAGGCCGCAAGCGAGCAGAGTAGCAGCAACAGGACCACTGCATGGTGCGCATATGTGACGACAGACCGTTTCATGAGGCGTCAAGGGGAAGGGGGAAGGGAGGGTGCAATGGAACCGGGCACGGGTGCGTTCGAAGGGTTCACGGTGCATCCAATGGCGTAAAGATAGGAAAAAATATGGTTGCGGCAATGCATTTTCGTCTCCGATGCGGCATCTTCACCATCCGCACCCGGCACTCCGACCGGTGTCGGCACGGATTTGCCGCACGCCCGACGGTCGTATCGGGGCTGCCCCGCGACACTTAGTATTAAAAGACGCCCCGCTTCACCGCACCCGCCCTCATCCTCCCCGTACGGGAGCATCCGCCGACTCCCGGCACGGGCACACCCGAGGAATATTTTCACCCGCCGGAGGGGAATTGCACCCCAAAGGGGTCAAATAAGGACAAATCGAACACTTCGTCAAACCTTCGGGAATAAGAACTTCGCCGGCAAATGATGAATTTTGCCGATGAAAAGCAGACTGTGCAAACAGCGACGCGCTACCCCCGACCAAGCGTCCTGCCCAAGACTCGCCCCCAAGTCCGAGCCTTCCGCAACAACCGCATAGCCAGAGAGGAAGCAGCCATCCGAACGATGTCTGTCCGAGGCCTCTTTCCATACGCCGCACCGATGGTCCGAAACGACATCGGCTGCGGAGTGCTGTGACACGTCCGCCGTGGATGGAGGTGCCGCGCCGTGATGCGGCCGCCGGGGAGTGGAGAGCGCCAAGCACCGCAGGCAACCGGAAGAAGATTGCGAGAAGACCGGGCAACCGAAAGGGGCCCGCGGAGCGACCGGGTGAAGAACGCGGGAAGGCCGCAAAAGCTGCGGGGAAGCAGCGGAAAGCCGCAGCAGCCGGGGCAAAACCGGGCTACGGCGAACAACCGGGCGAAGCCCGCAAACGGGTGCGCGAGCCGCGGAAAAGCAGGAAAGCAACGCCGGTCTGCCGGATGTTCCACGACATAACCTTATCGCACGAGATGAAGATACTGATTACGGGAGCCGCCGGATTCATCGGCTACCACCTCTGCCGCCGGCTGCTCGACGAAGGTCACCAAATCACGGGCATCGACTCGCTCAACGACTACTACGACGTCCGCCTGAAGCTGGCCCGGCTGGCCGAACTGGGCATCGACGCCCCGACGGACGACACCCCGCAGCTCCGGTCGTCGCGTACCGCCCCGATGCGCTTCGCACAGATGCACATCGAGGATGTCGCGGTACTCGAGGGGCTCTTCGCCGCCGAACGCTTCGACCGGGTCATCCATCTGGCGGCGCAGGCCGGCGTCCGCTACTCGCTCGAGAACCCCATTGCCTACGCCAGCAGCAACGTGCTCGGATTCGTCAACCTGCTCGAGTGCTGCCGCAAGCAGGGCGTCGGCCACGTCCTCTACGCCTCGTCGAGCTCCGTCTACGGAGGCAACACGAAGGTCCCCTTCGCCGAGAACGACCCCGTGAACCACCCCGTATCGCTCTACGCCGCCACCAAGCGCAGCGACGAACTCATCGCCGAGGTCTACGCGCGGCTCTACGCGCTGCCGCTCACGGGGCTCCGCTTCTTCACGGTCTACGGCCCGTGGGGACGCCCCGACATGGCCCCCATGCTCTTCACGCGGAGCATCCTCGCGGGAAAGCCGATTCGGGTCTTCAACCACGGCGACATGCGGCGCGACTTCACCTACATCGACGACATCGTCGAGGGGGTGGTGCGGCTGCTCGACCAGGTGCCCTCGGGCGCCATCCCCACCGAGCTCTTCAACATCGGCCACGGCAGCCCGATGGAGCTCATGGAGTTCATCCATACGCTCGAGCGGGCGCTCGGCCGCACGGCGCAGCTCGACCTGCAGCCCATGCAGCCGGGCGACGTCCCCTGCACGTGGGCCGACACGACCCATCTGCAGGAGCGGATTCACTTCCAGCCCCGCGTGACGCTCGCCGAGGGCATCGGCCGCTTCGCCGCGTGGTACCTCTCCGACAAGAACCCCTTGAAGAACTGAATACGAACATGAACCATACATCGGAATACGAATTTACGATTATTGTCCCCGTCTACAACGAGCGGGACAACATCGACCGGCTCGAGGAGGCCTTCGCACACTACCTCCCCGCGGCATCGCGACGCAGCTGCGTGCTCTTCATCAACGACGGCTCGACGGACGGAAGCCTCGAGCTGCTGCAGCGCATCTGCGCCCGCAACCCCCACTTCTACTACCTCTCCTTCGTGCGCAACGCCGGGCTGAGCGCCGCGCTCAAGGCCGGAATCGACCACGCCGAGTCGCCGCTGGTGGGCTACATCGACGCCGACCTGCAGACCCATCCCGAGGATTTCGAGCGGCTGCTGCCGCTGGCCGTCGAGCATCAGCTCGCCACGGGCATCCGCGCCGGACGCAAGGACTCGCTCTTCAAGCGCTTCCAGTCGAAGTTCGCCAACTCGTTCCGCCGGATGATGACCCACGACGGCGCCACCGACACGGGCTGCCCGCTCAAGGTGATGCAGACGCCGGCGGCCAAACGCCTGCCCCTCTTCAAGGGGATGCACCGCTTCCTGCCGGCGCTCATTCTGCTGCAGGAGGGTGCCACCTATGCCGAAACCCCCGTGCCGCACTACCCGCGCACGGCCGGCGCCTCGAAGTTCCACCTCTGGAACCGGCTCATCTCCCCGCTGATGGACTGCTTCGCCTACCGCTGGATGCGCAAGCGGGCCATCAACTACCGGGTCGGACCCACCAACCTGTAGGCCATGGGGTGGATTTACGCCATCGGCTTTCTGGCGCAGCTCTTCTTCTCGGCGCGCATCCTCATCCAGTGGGTCCTCTCGGAGCGGGCGCACCGCATCGTCTCGCCGTCGGCCTACTGGATATGTTCGCTGGCCGGGTCGTGGCTGCTCTTCCTCTACGGATGGCTGCGCGACGACTTCTCCATCATCCTCGGGCAGCTGATTTCCTACTACATCTACCTCTGGAACCTCAATCTGAAGGGACTCTACCGCCGCATTCCGCTGCTGCTGAGGGCTGTGCTGCTCCTCACGCCCGTGGCGGCGCTCGTGGCCATCGCCGGCCATGCCGAGGCCTTCGTGCGAGACTTCCTCCAGAACGACCAGGTGCCCCTCTGGCTGCTGCTCTTCGGCTCCGTAGGGCAGGCGATTTTCTCGCTGCGCTTCGTCTACCAGTGGCTCTACTCGGCGCGCCACGGCGAGTCGAGCCTGCCGGTCGGATTCTGGGCCATGAGCCTCGTGGGCTCGGCCATGATTGTCTGCTACGGTCTGATTCGCCTCGACCCGGTGCTCATTCTGGGTCAGTCGGTCGGATTCATAGCCTATGCCCGCAACCTCCTTATCGGACGCAAACACGACCATGAAGCATAGATTCCCGCTGCTGCTGGCCGGCTGCCTGCTGGCCCTGCTTCCGGTGATGCTCCTCCGGGACTTCACCCCCTCGAACGAACTGCGCTACCTGAGCATCGCCGACGAGGCGCTGCGCGAGGGGCACCTCTTCACCTTCACCTTCCAGGGCGAGCCCTACGCCGACAAACCGCCCCTCTACCTGTGGCTCGTCATGCTGGGCCGGCTCCTCTTCGGACAGCACCAGATGCTCTACCTCGCGCTGCTGGCGCTGCTGCCGGCGATGGTCATCCTCGCCACCATGGAGCGCTGGCTGCGCACCGTCGTCGAAAGGCGCAACCGCATGACGGCCGCCCTGATGCTGATGACCAGCGGGCTCTTCCTCGGGCTGGCGGTCTGCGTGCGGATGGACATGCTCATGTGCATGTTCATCACGCTGGCGCTCTACTCCTTCTGGCAACTCTACACCGGCACGGGCAGCGAGCGGCTCCACCGCACGCTCTTCGCGCTCTTCACCTGGCTGGCGCTCTTCACCAAGGGGCCGGTCGGGCTGCTCGTCCCGCTGCTCTCGGCGACGCTCTTCCTGCTCGTCGAGCGCAAGCCGCGGCTCATCGCCCGCTGCTGCGGATGGTACACGTGGGGCATCATCGCCGGCTGCAGCGCCCTCTGGTTCCTGGCCGTCTGGCTCGAGGGCGGGTCGGAGTACCTCAATAACCTGCTCTTCCACCAGACAATCGACCGCGCCGTCGACGCCTTCCACCACAAGGAGCCCTTCTGGTACTACCTCGTGTCGTACTGGTACTCGCTGGCCCCCTGGTCGCTGCTCATCGCGGGCATCATCCTCACGGCGCTGGTGCGCCGCATGCGGATGACCGACCTCGAGCGCCTCTTCCTCACCGTCATCGTCTCGACGCTGGTCATGCTGTCGCTCTTCAGCTCGAAGCTGGCCGTCTACCTCGCGCCGACCTTCCCCTTCTTCGTCTACCTGGCCGCATCGCTGGCGCAGCGGATGCCCCCGGCACGGTGGATGAAGGCGACCGTAGCCCTTCCGGCCCTCATCTGGTGCGCGGCGCTTCCGGCTGCCGTCGTGCTGCGGCAGAACGCCGACCTCGCCTTCCTGGGCAACGGCTGGTGCCTGGCCGCCACGGCGCTGCTCACCGCCGCTGGCATCGCGGCGCTGACACTTCTGTGGCGGGAGCAGACGCTCCGGCACACCATCAATACGCTGGCCGCGGGGCTTCTGGCAGCCCTCTTTGTCGGCGGCATGGCCCTGCCGCGGCTCAACACCCTGCTGGGCTACGGCACCATGTGCCGCCAGGCCGTCGAACTGGCCCGGACGAACGGCACGACGGCCTATTACAGCTGGGAGGTGCGCCGTCCCGAGTCGATGGATGCCTACCTGGGGGCTCCGGTCCGGGCGGTGACGACCGACGAGGTGCTTGCGGGCGAGGTGACCGAGGGTATTCTGATGCTCGCGGCGCGCAAACTGGAGCAGGACGACGCCATGCAGCGGTTCCTTGCCGGCAAGCGGCTGCACCCCGTAGGCGAGTACCTGCTGGTCGAAATCACCCCGGCCGACACCGATACTGCGGAACCGGCCGAAGCCGGCAGTGCTGAGCCGACCGACACTGCCCCGACCGGCACCGACGCCGCGGAAACGGCTGACACTGCGGTCCGAATTGCAACCCCGGCCCCGACCGACCGGCAGTAACCCGCACAGCAGAGCCAACTCCCCGCCCCGGCCTGCCGCCCCCTCCAGCCGATGACGGCTCCGGCTGCGGCCCGACAGTCCCGCTAACCACCCGCCGACCACTTATCCGCCTGCCCTTCCGACCGATGGGCAGGCGTTTTTTTGCTCCGTGCGGCTCCGCAGTCAGCAACAATATCCGCCGCCCTCGTCGCTCCGCTCCGGGAACCCCGCTTTCCACACCCGCCTCTGCCTCCGCTTCCTACCGCACCGCCGCATTCTCCGCTCACCCACGCCGGCACCGGCCCACTTGTCCTCCCCGCATATCCGCCGCTCGCTCCGAAGGCCGCTCGCTCCGCCTGCTGCCGTACCGTTCTCCCCCACCGCCGGCCAACAAAAAACCCGCCCTCGGTCGAGGACGGGTTCCACACACAAACATTAACAATACAAACAATGCAATGGCTGAATTTTCTGCTTATTGTTCTCGATACAAAGGTCGGGCAAAACAACGCGCCGGACAATCGCCACAAATGAGTATTTTCGTTCGTGTGAACTCACCACTTATGGGGAGCTGTCTCCCCCGCTATCGGTAAATCTCGTTCAGCAGCCGGGCCAGACGGTATCCGCCGCGCAGGAACTGGCGCTCCACCACCGGGGCATATCGCGCCACGTAATCGTATGATATGGAGCTTCCTTCGGGTGTCGCACCGTAGATTTCGCTGCAAAGCGCCCACGTCTCGAGGGCCCAGTCGCGCGGCAGCCCCGACTCGACGAGCATCACTTCGTCGTCGGCCAGACGGTCAATCTGCTCCTGCCACTCCGTATAGCTCCACTTGTGGGCCGACTCGGGAAGGGTCGTATCCCACGCCGCATGGAGGTTCGACGAGCGGCCGAAGACGGTCACCGGCACCCGGTTGCCCCCCAGGTCGGAGAGGTGCCCCAGGTGCATCGGGCAGTGCATGTCGCCCACCAGATGAATCAGCATCTTGAGGTCAAGCGCCTCCTCCTCGGGCGAGAGCTCCCCCGACGAGAGCCGCTCGACGAGCTGCTCGACGGCCGTCAGCACGTCGCCGTCGGGATTCACGGGCATCGTCTCGAGCGTCTGCCCGGCGTCGATGTTGCGGTAGTGCCACGTCTTCGTATAGGCATATTCGGGCTGGTGGCTGGCGTTGTCGAGCCAGTTGGCGTAGTAGACCAGCGAGTGGCCGCCCAGCACCTTGTCGACCGCCTCGGCAGCCTCGGGCGTCAGGTGGCATTCGGCGATGTAGGCCGTCACGTCGTGCCCCTTGGGCCCCCACGCCAGCGAGGCCTGGGCCAGCACGAGGCTGCAGCACAAAAGAACAATACGTTTCATCGTAATCGTTTGTTATCCAAAGGTTTCTTCTCGTCCACCTCCATCAGTGGTTCATCGTTGCGAGGAACTCCTCGTTGGTCTCCGTCAGATTCATCTGCTTCTGGAGGAACTCCATCGCCTCGACGGGCGTCATGTCCGAAAGGTACTTGCGCAGCACCCACGTGCGGTTCATCACGTCACGCGGCAGCAGCAAATCCTCGCGGCGCGTACCCGAGGCAATCACGTCGACGGCCGGGTAGACGCGCTTGTTGGCCAGCTTGCGGTCGAGCTGCAGCTCCATGTTGCCCGTGCCCTTGAACTCCTCGAAAATCACCTCGTCCATCTTCGAACCGGTGTCGATGAGCGCCGTGGCGATAATCGTCAGCGAGCCCTTTTCCTCCGTATTGCGCGCGGCACCGAAGAAGCGCTTGGGCTTGTGGAGCGCATTGGCGTCGACACCGCCCGAGAGCACCTTGCCCGAGGCGGGCTGCACGGAGTTGTAGGCACGCGCCAGACGGGTGATGGAGTCGAGGAAAATCACCACGTCGTGGCCGCACTCGACCATCCGCTTGGCCTTCTCGAGCACCATCTCGGCCACCTTCACGTGGCGCGAGGCCTGCTCGTCGAAGGTCGAGGCGACGACCTCGGCCTTGGCGTTGCGCGCCATCTCGGTCACCTCCTCGGGGCGCTCGTCGATGAGCAGCACAATCAGATAGACGTCGGGATGGTTGTCGGCTATGGCGTTGATAATCGACTGCATGAGCATCGTCTTACCCGTCTTGGGCTGGGCGACAATCAGCGCGCGCTGCCCCTTGCCGATGGGCGAGAAGAGGTCTACGATGCGCGTGGTGAGGTTGTTGTGGCCGTTGCCCGTCAGGCAGAACTTCTCGTTGGGAAAGAGCGGCGTCATGTACTCGAACTGCACCCGGTCGCGGATGTATTCGGGCTTCAGGCCGTTGATTTCGTTGACACGCACCAGCGGGAAGTACTTCTCGCCCTCCTTCGGGGGGCGGATGACGCCGTTGACCGTATCGCCCGGCTTCAGACCGAAGAACTTGATTTGCGAGGGCGAGACGTAGATATCGTCGGGCGAATTGAGGTAGTTGTAGTCGGCCGAGCGGAGGAATCCGTAGCCGTCGGGCATGATTTCGAGCACGCCCTCGCCCTCGACCTCCCCGGCGAAGTCATCCTTCGTGATGACCTCCTCGTCGAGCGAGCGGATGGCATCCTGCACCGTGGCGGCCTGAGGCTGCGGCGCCGCAGCGCCCCGCTCGGCAGCGGGCACCTCAGAGGGCTGCTGGTGCACTGTGTTCTTGGGCTTGCGGCCGCGGCGCTTCCCGGCCAGTGCGGGCTGGGCCTGTCCTTCGGCCGCAGCCGGTGCATCGGCTCCGGCAGCGCGGGTCTCGGCGCCGTCCGTCGGAGCATCGGCCGCGGCGGCCGGCATCCCGGTTTCGGCAGAGAGCTCCTCGGCCCCTTCGACCAGCGAACCGTCGACAACGGGTCCGGCGGCCGGCTCTACGCTCTGCTGCGCAGCCTCCTCGGCCGGCTTGAGCCGCGGACGGCGTCCGCGACGCGGTTTGGCGGGCGCCTCGGCCGCAGGCTGAGCCGCGGGTTGTGCGGCGGGCGTTTCGGACGCCGCGGGCTCCCCGGCACCGTTTCCGGCGATGGTCTCTATCAGTTCGCGCTTCTTCTTGGCCATGACATTCTTCAGGCCCAGGGCCTTGGCGATTTCACGCAGTTCGGCAAGGCTTTTCCCTTCCAGCGCTTTCAAATCCTGCATAAGGTAACGTGTAAAATTCTTAATGATGATTGTACCCGGGCGGGCGCCCGGCGTTCGGAATTCGCATGCAAAGATAATGCATTATTTTGGATTTCAAAACAAAATGCGCCTTCCGGGGCCCTTTGGGCCGACATTCAGGCCATTCGGGCCGCGCGGCGGGCAAAAAAGAACCGACTGACCGCGCAAAACGCCACACGGTCAGTCGGATAGTTCCATTCGGAGCGGAGCTCCTGCGTACTCGGAGCGGGAATCGAACCCGCACGACCATTGCTGGTCACAGGATTTTAAGTCCGGCGTGTCTACCTATTCCACCATCCGAGCTTCCGCCTCCAGTGCGGAGGCGCTGCAAAAATAAGAAATAATTTACGATTCGCCAAAATCCACATGGCGGAACATCGCCTCGAGGTCGTCGCGGCGGAACCAGCGAATCTCCCCGTCGCGGCGGAACCAGGTCATCTGCCGCTTGGCATAGCGGCGCGTGTTGCGCTTGATGGCCTCGACGGCCTCGTCGCGGGAGCACCGCCCCTCGAAGAAGTCGAACAGCTCGCGGTAACCCACTGTCCGCAGGGCATTCAGATGGCGGTAGGGATAGAGCGCACGGGCCTCGGCCTCGAGCCCCTCGGCCATCATGGCGTCGACGCGGCGGTTGATGCGCTCGTAGAGCTCCTCGCGCGGCACCTCGATGCCGATTTTCACGATGTCGAACGGACGCTCGCGGCGCCGCCCGAGGCGCAGCTCCGAGAAGGGGCGCCCCGTCTGCAGGCAGACCTCCAGCGCCCGCGCCACCCGCGCGGGGTTGCTGCGGTCGACCTGCTCGTAGTAGAGCGGGTCGAGCGTGCGCAGCCGCTCGGCGAGCGCCGCCACTCCCTCTTCGCGCAGCTGCTCGGCGAGCGCCGCCCGCAGTTCGGGGTCGGCCTGCGGCAGTTCGTCCATTCCCTCGCAGAGCGCCTTGATGTAGAGCCCCGAGCCGCCGACGGCGATGACCGTCCGATGCTGCTCGAACAGCCGGTCGAGAAGCGCCAGAGCTTCAACCTCATAGGCGCCGCAGCTCAACTCCTGCGTGATGTCATGCGAGGCGATGAAGTGGTGCTCGGCCGCACGCAGCTGTTGGGCCGTGGGCTGTGCCGTGCCAATCGGCATGCCGCGGTAGAACTGCCGCGAATCGGTCGACACAATCGGAGCCCCGTAGTGCTGCGCCAGCGCGATGGCCAGGTCGGTCTTGCCCGACCCCGTAGGGCCCACCACTACGACGAGCCGTTTAGTATTCGTCGTCGTAGTTGTCATCCCCCTCGAAGTCGCGGAAATCGTCCATCACCTCGTCGAAAATCGACCCTTCGCCCGACTGCACCACCCCGGCGCGGTACTGGTCGGGCACCTCCTCGCGCGCATAGATTTCGCGCGGATAGGACTCGCCCGGACGCGCCTCGTAGGCACCCGTCAGCTCGAGGAAGTAGGCACGGTCGCCGAACATGTCGAAGAGGTAAATCAGCCTGTCGCGCAGGTTGTGGATAATCTGTCCGAGCGTCACGGACTCCATCGGGCGCGGCGCCCCAGGCGAATCTTCGCCCATGTCCATGAGCGTGAACTCACCGAGCTTCTCCCACCGTTCGTCGGCCGTGAAGAACGAAGTCATGCACTCCTCATACTCGAGCGACTCGAGCAGGAAGCGGTGGAAATCGAGCAGCGTCATGTCGTAGGGCACCTCGTAGTCGCGCACGAAGTTGTCGTTCTCGTCACTCAGCATGCGGAATCGGAAAATCATCGACATAGCACAAAAAATATTTATAACGTTCAAAGATACCATTTATCGGAGCTCCGTCGTCAGGAAGCGGAGAATATCGCGGTCGTCGGGATAGTCCGTGAGCGTCGGCAACTGCGCCTGACCGAAGTCAACGCGCCGCGAATGGTCGACGCACTGCGAGACGACGCACTGCAACTCGCCGTCGTGCGCGGCGAGCCACGCCTCCACCTCCCCCGTCGAGCGGTATTCGGCCACGGCCAGCTCGCTGAGCATGCGCGGGAAGTCGCGGCGGGGCACCAGCAGTGCTCCGCCGACATCGACGAAGGGGTGACGCTCCATCATCAGCAGCGCCCGCGCCTGGCGGTAGTTGCTGGCGAATTTGGGATTCATCCCGTCGGGCACCCGCAGATGCGGCCTGTACCCCTCGGGGACGAAGAGCAGCGAGACGTTGCGGCAGCCGAGGCCCGAATAGGCCCAGATGTCGTCGGCGAGCGCCGCGAGCTGCTCGTAGCGCTCGCGGCCCGAGAGGACGGCCACCGAGTGGCGGTTGCCGCGCAGCAGCGCCGGGATGCCGCCGAAGCGGCTGCGGAAGTAGCGGTTGGCATTGTCGCTGCCGGTGGCGATGACGCCGTCGACCTCCCCACGCCCGTCGTACTCCTCGATAGCCACCCCGGGCTCAATCTCCCGCAGCAGCGCGCAGACATACTCCATCAGCACGCGGTCCTTGGCCGCCGGCTTGACCAGACAGCGGTGGCCGCTCGCCACGACGCAGAGCAGGTCGAAGAAGCCGACCAGCGGGATGTTGCCGGCCATGACCACCAGCACGCGGCGGGGCTTGCAGACCGGGATTCCCTCGTAGCGAGAGAGCCACCCCGCAAGCAGCCCGGGGTCGAGCATCCGGCTCACGATGGCCCCGACGGCCCGCCGGATGTCGCGGGGCGTAAACCAGCCGTTGGCCGCACAGGCGCGGTCGATGACCAGCCGCGAGGCCTCATCGTCGCCGAAGCCGCGCAGGCGCCGCCCGAGCTCGGCAAAGAGTTCAATCGTCCGTTTCATGAAGACAAAGATAAGGGTTCGCGGCGGAAATTCTACGCCCGACGAGCGGATATTTTCACATCCCCACTGACGCTCAGCCGGATACGGCGCAGCGCCTCCGGTTTTGGAAAATAAAAACGCGGAAAATTCAAAAAAATGGGGCCAAAAATTTGGAAGTGCGCATTTTTTACCTACCTTTGCACTCGCAAACGACAAACGTCGCTACCGATGCGGAAATAGCTCAGTTGGTAGAGCGCAACCTTGCCAAGGTTGAGGTCGCGGGTCCGAGTCCCGTTTTCCGCTCCAAAGCAGAAGGGAGAATCTTCAAAGATTCTCCCTTTTGTTTTGCATGCCGGGCATGCCGGGGCGATGGACTCGGCACCTGCGACCTCAAAGCGCCCCTTCCAGGGGCCGGGGGTGTCTGCAAAGTTTCGCGGAACCGCTCGCGCGCAGCGCGAGTGCGAGTCCCGTTTTCCGCTCTCCGGGTCAGACGAAAGGACGAGCAGAGAACTGACCAAATCCTAGAAAACCTTGTATATCAGCGATATGCAAGGCTTTTTCTTGTATTCCCCCACTCCTGTTGAAGCAAAAGGCAGCAAGTATTTCACGCCTTAATCGTGACCTTTTTTGCTCGGACCGAAAATAGGTCACGATTTAGCTCTATTTCGCTGATTTGCATCATTTTACTCTGCAACATTCCGATGCTGAAGACGTTTAATTTACTCAAAAACCAAGCAGCCATGTTGCCACGAACCACCTTCAGCGTCGTCTTCTTCTGCAAGAAGACCAAAGTCACGAAAAAGGGCAAAGCCCCGATCTATGCCCGCATCACTACAACCGGCCAGTCGACCGAAGTCTATACACAGTGCCAGATTGAGCCCGAACGCTGGAACCAGCGCCTCGAACGCTCACTCTACAAGGACGAGGTCGATCAGCAGATCAACCGCATCATCGCCAGTTACCGGGCCTCGATCCTTGCCGCCTATGACCGCCTGATCCAGGAGAACAGGACACCGACCTGCTTTGCTGTCAAGCAGCTGCTGGGCTCCGCCTCTTCGAGCCGGATGTTGCTGGCAGAGTTCGGCAAATACTGCGAGAAACGCCAGCAGGAGGTCGGCACCCGTATCACGCAGCTTACGGCCAACAAGTACCACCGTCTGCTGCGCTACATGACCGAATATATCCGGGATACCTACCACAAAGAGGATCTTCCGCTGGAGACGGTCGACTATGCCTACGTTGATGGGCTGAATACCTACATGCAGACGGCCTACAACTGCCACAACAACGGGGCGGTCAATCTGCTGTGCTGTTTGAAAAACTTTCTACTCTATGCGGTCCGCAACGAGTGGATCGAGAAGAATCCCTTCCGTTACTACAAGATGAAGATTGACAAGACGAATGTCAAGGTGCCGCTGACAAAGGCGGAGCTGGACCTGCTGTTGAAGCGGCCGATGCCCAACGAGCGGCTGGCCCGCATTCGGGATGTCTTCTGCTTCTGCACGCTGACGGGACTGGCCTTTACGGATGTCGACCACCTGCGGCGGGAACACTTCACGACGAACGAGGAGGGGCAGCTATGGATTCATAAGCCTCGTGAGAAGACCTCGGTGATGAGCCGTGTTCCGGTGCTTCCGCAGGCAGCGGCCCTGCTGGAGAAGTACCGCGACGATGCCAACTGTCGGGCACGGGGCAAACTGCTGCCTGTCCCGTCGAATACGAATATGAACGCCTACCTGAAGGAGATTGCGGATATTTGCCAGATTCACAAGCATCTGACCACGCATCTTGCAAGACATATTACTTTCTCTTACTCATTGAAAACAAGAAACTTACAAAGGTTGTCAGCTTAACAGGTAACGATTTGGGAAACCAGCGGGCTTCTCTATTCTGCAATGTTCTGCATCAATCAAAAGAACACTTCTCTCATTTGCAAAAGTAGTGTTTTTCTCCCTCACTGCCAAAACTATTCCTCTGAAAAATGAAGAAATTACACTTCACCAATACAATAATCCTATTAGCAACAGAAAAATTAGTGTTAGGTGTAAAGAACTTCTAAGATATTCTCTGCCAATTTTAAATCATAAATGCATATGGCATTATTTTCATCAGTGTTGTAACCAAGATAGTTGACACTGCCATACCATATCAAGGATTTGTCAATGATTACAACATCAATAGCCAAGGAATCATTAACTCTGACATTTGCTCCTGTTTCTTTTAACCGTTCTTCCTTTTCCAAATCACTTCTGATTACGGCAATGACTTCCACACCTCGTGCCAACAAGTCTTTCAGCATATCAAGCACAGATGAACGTTTAGAAAACCAAAGTTTTGTTGCGGAAATAACGACCGAACGTTTTGCTTGAGACAAATCATTGAAAAACTTACCTAGATATGTATGACCGTTAAAAATAACGCTATGGCTTTCATTGAATATGTTCATTGGCTCATTTGATTTTATCTGATAACCCACAGATGCATATCCACGTAGCCTCCGCTTGTACATGACATCACACATTGGTATGCGAATGTCGATATAATCGTAAATCCGAACTTCCTTTTTGCCCGGATACTCCCGATGCAAACGCCCTGCATATTGTGCAATAATGCCTTTCCAAGAAACGGGCAGGGCTAAAAACATAGTGTCCAACCGAGGATAGTCGAAACCTTCACCCACATATCTCCCTGTCGCTACTATGACAAGCGGTTCCGTAGGAGAAATACCTTGTAGCAATTCCATTTTCTGATGTTTTTCTCTTGCCGATTCAGAACCGATAAGAGTAACAACATACTTGCAATAGGGAGCTAAGGCATTTGCCAATGTTTCGACATGGGTGGTAAGATTTGTCAATACTATGGGAGAACGTCCTTCCGTTAATGTCTTACGCACATCGTCTATGATAAGATTGTTCCGATTTTCATCTTTGACCATTTTCTGAATCATTCGTGCATAAGTGGACTTATCATCCGTCAATTCTCTGTAAGCAGTGAAACGGGGAACAAGCAGGCGCGTGAATGTTTGGGAGGTCATTTGGACCTTTGCATCTGCCGAATAGCGGATAGGGCCGCATTGCATGAAAATAATAGGCTGGTGCCCGTCCTTGCGGATTGCGGTAGCTGTCAGTCCATAGACATAACTGGCATTGGCATACTTCAATATCCGTTCAAAATTCACTGCTGATACATGATGGCATTCGTCCACAATCAGCATTCCGTAATTCCGAACAAAAGATTTCACCCCGTTGTCTTCCAAACAGGATTGCATCAAGGCAATGTCTATTTTCCCATGCAGTGAATTTCCCTTAGAATCCAATGTACCGAACGGTGAAAAGGCTTTTTTACGGCCACGTTTCTTTGGAGTATCTTCTTCCGTAAAGTCTATTTCCAAAAATTCTTCCAAACGGGATTTCCATTGGTCCAATAAAGCTTTAGTGTGTACAAGTATCAGCGTGTTTATTTTCCGTTCAGCAAGTAGGCCAATAGCCGTAACCGTTTTCCCAAATGCGGTAGTGGCATTCAATACCCCGTTGTCATGTGCTGTCAAACTGGCTATGGCTGCTTTCTGCTCTTCACGGAATTCGCCTTTAAACCTTACGGTTACGTTCTCTCCATGATTGGTCTTATCCTCTATCCGGTAGGTGATTTGGTTGCTTTCCAAAAGAGCAACAACCGCATCTTCACATCCACGGGGCAGGGTGATGTAATCCTCTTCCATATCGGCACAGGAAATGATACAGGGAATGTTGTAAGTAGACAAGCGCATACCTCGTCTGGCATAAAACTCCGGATTCTTGAATGAGGCAATCCGTTTCAGATGGTTGATTGCTCTTGCGGAAAACCCAGACAAAGGGATGTATAGCATATTGGAGCGTATGAGAATAGGATTAGCAGGAAAATCGTTAGGAGTGATTTTCTGAGGTACCGGAGTCTCCCACGGTTTGGATTCACTGGTAGTGGACAATTCACCCAAATCGGAATCTGTCCTATGTTTAGCCAATATTGCATCAATCATTGTTTCGGAAATCCGTTTTATCTGAAGTAGATAGTCCCACTGGTCCTCGTAAACTGTAAAATTCTCGTTTACAAATACGCTGTTTCCTTCTTTGCGTGCTTTCCCTTGTAATGGCAATGCCACCAGATTCCCGAAACCACCCTCTGGCAATCTGTCTTGATTGGGAAAGAAACGGTCGTATGATTTGAAAGTCATCCGCCCGTATCTTTCCATCGCTTCTGTCAATATTGTATTTCCAAGTCTTCGCGCTTTGGAAGCAGGCAATGACTGTTCAAAGAATATCCATACATGTGCACCGTTTCCGGAGCGGGAGCGCTCGATGGAACAAGGAATATCCCAATCTTTACAGACCCCGACATACGCCAACACATCTTTCTCGTATCCATGTTCGCAAGACTTGTCATCGAAATCCGCACACAGAAAATTGCAGTTGTTGTCGGCAAGAATGGCATAGGCTCCGATTACATCCTGTCCGTCTGGGTCTTTCCCTTCAAGATGCCGGTATATATCCTCATACACTAACGGTTTGAACAACCTGTTGGGACATTCTGCGCACTTATACTTTTTCTTGTCACACAATTGCCTGTCCCATTCATTCCGGCACACTGGCTGGTAACCTGATTTTCCACTTGTCCTACTGTACCATCTCCGTGCAAACACATCCTCGCGTCCCTTGAACAGATTACGGAATACACTTACTTTTTCTTCCAAAGACAAATGTTGCTTCATGATGGGCTGTGTCATAGGAATATCCTTGCTATTTAATAATGCCTGTAGCCTATCTACCTCCTTATGAAGAAACTCATTCCCATAAGAAGCATGTTGTATGCAGCCAACAGTTCTTGGTATGTAATCTGCTTTCCCATATCATTCAAAGCAATGGTGTCATATATAAAGGCATATACACAATCCCATCTTCTATTTTCATATCCTTATCGTGAAGCACGTAGGGCGTGGATAACTGGGAGCCGTATTTGGCGATACACTTCCTCAACGAGTTCAGTGTGTAGCGCTGTCCGGATTTTACCTCAATAGGTGAAATGTTATGCCTGCTGGTCGTTATAGGTTTGGCTATCAGGAAATCAATTTCCATACGGTCTTCGGCTGATGTCCGGGAACTGTTGCTGAAAAAGTAGAGTTTGTGTCCTGTCGCCCGGAGCATTTGCGCCACAATGTTCTCCACCAACATACCTTCGTTTACTTCCAGCTTGTCAAACATCAGTTTACGGTAAAGGTCCGCACTTACGATTCCACGTTCGTCAAAGGCGTGGCTGATGAGCAATCCCGTATCACCCATATAACACTTCAGTGTAGTACGTTCTTCATTCAGTTTCAGCCCGATGCTCGGTGCTGTCGAATTATAACAACAGTTGATGATTTTAGCGTCACTCAGCCAGAAGAAAGCCTGCGAATAATCACGCATACGGGCTTCACTCTGCAATGCGGACAAGACAAACTTCTTTTCATGCTTCTGCAATTGTCCCGGAATCTCCTCAAAGATGGCGGTAACTTTCGTTTCCTGATTGTCCGCATATTTGTGGATGTCATTGCGGTAAAGAGCCAATATGTCGCGCTTCACCTCATCCACCTTTTCAAAATCCCGTGTTTCCACATATTTCAGCACAGCCTGTGGCATTCCTCCGACAATCAGGTATTGCCGGAAATAGTCCATTGCCCGGCGGTGGAAAGCCTCCATCGGAAGACGTTTGTCAAACCGCATCCGGATGTAAGGCATCAGCATTTCATCACCCATTGCCCACAGGAATTCCTCAAAGTCCATCGGAAACATTTCAATGGCATGTTCTTCGGATGGCAACATGATGTCCTTGACATTCTTCTTAATGGAAATAAGCGAGCCAGTCTCAATATAGTCATAACGCCTGTCTGCAACCAAGTGCTTGATGGCTGCACGGGCACGGGGGCAGAACTGTACTTCGTCGAATATGACCAAGGAACGGGCTTCCTCGCCTTTCGTCTGGCGGGGAGTAAGTTTCCGCCTGAAGTAAAGTTCCAGACTCATGAAAAGCATATCGAGGTCATCCAGATAAAGGTTGAAAAACTCCATTACCTGAGGATTTACCTTGCTGAAGTCCACCAGAATGTAAGACTCGTATTCTTTGCGTGCAAATTCTTCCACGATATAACTTTTCCCTATACGCCTGGCTCCTTCTATCAAAAGGGCAGTATCACCCTTATGGTTTTTCTTCCATTCCAACAGTTTATCATATATCTTTCTTTTCATAATTCACCTATTCACCTTTATTGCCTGATTAATATTTCACGTATTCGAGATTATTATGTCTGCAAATATACACATTTTCTTGGATTAGAAAGAATTTTTCGCCACATTGAAAGGCGAACTCATTGTACCACCGATTTACTTCCTCTGAACTCTACTCCTCTAAATCCGCGCCCCATTGCTGATACCTTTATTTGAAGTTTCGCTGTTGTAAACCTGCACAACAACACGACAGCAAACCAGCATATCATTGAAACTATGTTGCTTCCTATCTGCATTGAATTACTTTCTTGGTTGTCCGGTTCTGTTCATCGTCGATTTTGTAAATCATTGGTTTGCTGAGCTTGTGAACAAGCGAGGATGTATTTGCTCAAAATAGCATTTCCTTATTAGTCTAATGTCGATTTTGGCTGTGATTGGCACATATTGACATCGAATTGACACTATTGTCTGTTTCTTAGAAGGATGAAAATCCAGCTTTGTTCCCTGTAATCTCAATAAGGTGCAGGCTTGCACACCGCCCTCATCCCCTTTCTTCTTTTGGGCAGCTTGAGCGTCGGGTAACGATGCTTTAAGGATGAGAATAACAGCATTTTTTCAATCCGTTTGCTGACGGATTATTGATTTCACGAGAAATCAGCAAGGTGTCCTTCGGGTAACCCGAAGGCTTTTCGGTTACTGCCGAAAAGTGGCAGCAGCAAGGTATGTTTTGAGTTACTCAAAACCTTTCGAGTTACTCCCCGAAAGCCTTGCCGCTTGGTTGCTCCTCCGAAGTCGGGCAACCTGTTTCTGACCTGCGGTAATCGTGTCTTATTCCTTGTACTTGATGCCATATTGTTTCATCTTGCCGTATAGTGTGGTGCGCCCGATGCCGAGCAGTTCAGCAGCCAGCGAGCGGTTGCCGTCCGCCTGTTTCAGAGCACGGATTATCTGCCTCTTTTCCATTTCCACGTTCTTCAAGGACAAGGATGCTTCTCCCGACAGCAGAGGTTCTTCAAAATTCAGTTTGTCAGCCGTTATCACATCCCCGTCGGTGAACAGCACCGCCGAACGTACAGTTCCTTTCAGTTCTCTCACATTGCCGCTCCACGGATGGGCGAGCATCCTCTTCCTTGCCTCCGCGTCAAAGCCTTTCACCTGTTTGCCGAACTCCTTGTTGGCAAGTTCACGGAAGAACTCCGCAAGCGGCATGATGTCCTCACAGCACTCACGCAACGGCGGTATGTTCAACGTGTATTCCTTTATCCTGTGGAACAAGTCCTGACGGAAACGCTTTTCGGCGATTGCAGACTGCATATCCTCGTTGGTGGCGGCTATGATGCGCACGTCTGCTGCCTTTTCCTTGTTGCCGCCTATGGGTCTGTACCGTTTGCTCATTGTATGTATTTTCTCGGCGACAACCTTGCCCCTTTCCTTACTTTTCGTTATCTTCGCCACCCGAAAACTAACATTTAATAGAAAATACAATGAAGAAAAAGACAAAACGTAATTTGATTATCGCGGCGATAGCGATAGTCCTAATTGCCGCGGGAGCCGCTTGGTTTGCTTATCCTTTCATCCGTTATAGTTCGCATACGCTTGCGTACCGTTCAGCCCTGCCGGAAAACGCCTGCTACCAATATCCGATTCAGTACAGCAAAGAGGGCTGGTTCCTGATTGACTGCACCCTCAACGGCACGCACAAAGTTCCGCTCCGTATCGACACGCAAGCGACCAGCCTCATGCGCGAAGATTCCATCCAAGCCTATGGCGGCGAATACTGGGGGGATCTGCCGATGACAAGCGCCAATGCGTATCAAGAGGAACATACTCCTAAGTTATACACATTCACTTCTATTGCTTTTGGTGAGGCAAGCATCCAAGAACCGATGTTCAACGGCATTCGCAAAGATAACGTGATATATGATGTGATAGATGAAGGCGTGTTCGGAACGGAAATGTTGGCTATTGGCACGTGGAAATTCGACACGGAAGCGGGCACGATGACGCTTTTCCATTCCAATAACAAAGACCTGCTGGCAAAGGAGACCGCAGGAATGACCTATCTCCCTCAAGGATTACGCGAGGATTCCATTCCGGTTTATATGAATGGATTGAATGAAGAAATACGCTTTACGCTCGATTTGGGTTATACAGGAGTATTGGAGATAAACAACGCACTTGCAGACCGGCTGAAAACGTACTTTCCTTACGAAGAAAAAATCAAACAGCACGGAGGGAAATTGACCGATACGCTCACCGTTTTCAAGATTCCCGTCACGGTTGCCGGAACACGGGTTGATTCTTGTGAGGTAGTGAACAGTCGCGTGGTAAACGCCAACTATATCGGAGCCGAATTTATGCACCGCTGCAATTTCGTGCTGCACTATTCTCTCAACGAGCACGGCAAGCCGAACAAAGACCTCTATCTGAAAGTGAGATAAATTATTTCAGTCGACACCTCCAATCCGCTCCGACAACCGCCCTCCCCAGCGGGGACAACACAAATCCTGCCGGATAACCACTTTTCCCTGCGGGGACAGCCCTAATCCGTCAGGATAACCGCTTTCCCCGGCGGGGACGATGCCAATCCTGCAGGATAAGCACTTTCCCCGCTGGGGAAAGGCAAAATCGGGACGGATTGGAACTTTCCCCGCTCTGAACTTGGCTCGCCGGAAAGATTTAGCTACATTCGTTACAGAAATTCTAAAATATCACGAAATATGAAAAAGATTCTCACATTAAACATCAAGCAACTTCGCACCGAGGAGTCGTTCGGCTATCAGAAACAGGTCGTGGCGGAAACGGCGAACCTGCCTATCGGCGAGGAGACAGGAACCCCAAGCGAGATAAGCCAGCTGTCCGCTACGAATCCCGTGTTGGAGGCAAAGGTTAACGATTTCACCACCGCTGTCGATGCTTTCGACGATGCGTTGAAGGCATCCTCCACGAATCCCGCCACCGCCACGGCGACCGCGACGGATGATGCCCGTGACGCATCTTGGCGTGGTGCGAACAATTATGTGACGGCGATGTGCGCCCATCCGACCGCCGAAGTAGCCGCCAATGCCGCCGAAGCGAAATCATTGTTCGACAAGTATGGCGACCCCACGAAGCTGGCGCAGACCGAGGAAAGCGGTGTATTACACAATCTGTTGCAGGACTTGGAAGCTCTTGATTCAAGCAAGCGCACCGCGTTGAATCTTGATGTATGGATTACGGATTTAAAAACGAAAGAAAACGCTTTCCTTGCCGCAGCCGCCCAGCGCACGGAAGCCGACGCTGCCCGTCAGGTGGGTATCGTGAAGGAAACCCGCACCGCCGCAGAAGCCGCTTACCGTTCATTGGTTGATACCGTCAATGCGTTGGCAATGATAAATGGTGATGCGGAATATGCTACTTTCATCGACCACGTGAACGCGATGATTGAGCGTCAGAAAGCTATCTCAAAAGCACGCACTACGCGGGCGAAGAAGGAGGATGAGAAGCCGGGAGAGCTTTGATTCGTTGAGTAAGAATTAGGAAAAGCCCCTGCAAGCCCCTACAAGCCACAATGCGTTTGCAGGGGCTTTTTCTGTAAACGGGTCGCACGTTTCGCCACTTCGGGCAGGTGGTTCACCAAAAGACTGTCGGTTTCCTCCTGCCGTTCAAATACCGACATGATATGCTGCAGATGTTCCTCTTTGCTTGCCAGTAGAGAGCGAAGAGTGTCTATCTGCGCTGGATGCACGTATGCTGCACAATGGAACTTCAATGCTTGTAACAGACTATCTGTACATTGATGCCATAAAGCCGATAAGTACAACTAAGATAAAATATCCTACTAACACTTTATTCCGTAAATTCATTTAAGAATCTATTATTTGAAAGGATGCCTGCTTTATAAAAACAGACATCCTATTGATTTCTATGCCGCTTTTTACAGTTTCCATCCTGAAATTTGTTCCTGAATGTTCCATAGTTGGGCATACAACCCTTTAGCCTGCATCAATGTTTCATGCGTACCTTTTTCCCTTATCCGTCCGTTATCCAACACGATAATTTGGTCTGCGCCCTTAATAGTTTTAAGTCTGTGGGCAATGGCGATGACAGTACGCCCTTTGATGAGTGTGTCTATGGCTTTCTGTACTTCCACTTCATTTTCGGGGTCAAGTGAGGCGGTCGCTTCGTCAAGCAGGATGATTTGTGCGTCTTTCAGCATGGCACGGGCTATGGATATGCGTTGCTTTTCTCCGCCCGAAAGGGTACACCCTCCTTCGCCTACCAAGGTGTCATATCCTTTGGGCAACCGCATGATGAAATCATGGCAACAGGCTTTTTTAGCTGCGGCTATAATTTCTTCTTCCGTCGCGTCAGTTTTACCAAAGCGGATATTATTGCGTATGGTGTCCTGAAACAGATAGACATCCTGAAATACCATAGAGATGTGGCTCATCAGACTTTCTGGATTTATCTCATTCATCGGAACACCATTGAAAAAGATACATCCTTTCTGTGGGTCATAGAAACGGGCGCAAAGCTTCATCACCGTACTTTTCCCGCTTCCCGAAGGACCGACAAGAGCCGTCAAGGAGTTTTTCGGGAGCGTAATGTTTATATCATGCAACACTTCCTTGTCCTGATAGGCAAACGATACGTGTTCAAACCGGATGTCGCCCGCTGCCGGGGATTGCCGTTCTCCTTTCATCTCCGGCTCGTTCATCAAGGAAAGGATGCGTCCACCGGCAATGGAAAAATAGCGGAACTCGGTAAAGTTTGTCAGTGCGGAAGTCAGCGGGTCGAACACACGAGAACCGACTACAAGGAATAGCACGAATACAAGGATTGAAAGTTTTCCTCCCAACAGAAGATAAGTTCCACATAATACCATCATTGTCAGCCCGGCACGTACTAAAGTGATGCTCAACAAGACGAATGGGCCTAACAAGGCCTCCTGACGGATGCAAGCACGGCGAAGTTCCGCAAAAGCATCGCGCAACCTAACAAAGCGGTCACCTATCAGATTGTACGCTTTCATTACACGAATACCCTGTAAGTATTCTTCCAACCGATTTCCAGCATTTATTTTTGCTTGAATTTGCCTGCCGCTTAACTTCCGCTGTGCCTTTGTGCTTGCCCACAGGACGAGCAAGGCAAGCGGCAAGGCGGCAAACATACTGACCGCCATCCTCCAATCTATCCATACAAGCGAAGCAAAAGCCAGTACGGGCATGACTATGGCACCCATAAGTTGGGGCAGGTGGTGCGAAATTCCGGTTTCTGCCATCATGAAGTCCGTAACAAGCATAGACGACAAATCACCCGGATCACGTTTCGACAAAAAGCCCAACGATAGTTTCCGCAAGTGCTCCGCCAGCGACAAACGCCCGGAAGCACTCATTTCGTATGCTCCTCTAAAATTGGCTCGGTAGGATGCCCGTTCTGCCAAAGCCATGACCAGCATATAAACAGCCATAATGCCGAATATCCACCACAGGCGGGTCGTGTCAAGCGGCTGTCCGCTCCCGTCAAATGCACTGAAAATGATACGTATCGCTTCTATAGAAAGACAAAACGGTACTATATTCACTAAGTTGGCAAGCATGGTGTAACCCACCGGCTTGTAAAGTCTTTCCGTGTGACCTATTGTAATATTCTTTATTGCATTCATATCTTATTTTATTTATATGCTATAATATGTATTTCTTCCTTTTTACGGATTGTTCTGATGGATGAAAATCCGACTTCATGCAACCGTTCTTCCAATTCTGCCGGAGTATAGACAACCATACCATCTATCCGTTCCGTCCACATTTTTCCAAGTTCGGGGTCGCTCGCTTCCAGACTAATAAGGAAACAACCTCCTTCTCGGAGAACACGCGCCACTTCAGACAACGCTATGTTTACAGGCGACCAGAAATAGACCGTTTCAAAAGCCGTGATAGCATTAAAGAATCCATTCTCATAAGGTAATGAACAAACATTCCCTTGTTGTATGAAACATCTTTTATTCAAGTCTTTTTCGTTGTACTTTTGGGCGAATGAAACACTTTCTTCTGACAGGTCTATGCCGTAGATATTTCCTTTCGGACATAAATTCAATAAACGTTTCAAATTCGCACCACCGCCACAGCCTATATCAAGAACATTCCAATTCGGCTGCCATTCCACGTGCTTCATGCCACGATTAGCTAAAGATGCATGAAAACAATTCATTCCTCGCAAAATCATCCGTCCCCAAAATCCTTGCGGACAACTTGTGTTTTGCAAGACCTTGTTTAAGAAATTCTTCTTTCTCATATTGCTTTTAGTTTTTGTTCAATGTCCAATGGTATGCGCTCGTATAGGCATCCCACATATTTTTATATACACCCTCCGTCACGGACAGCTGTTCATGCTTTCCGCATTGCACAATGCGTCCTTCTTTCATGACGACAATCTGATGTGCGGAGATGATGGAAGAAAGGCGATGGGCAATCACAATGACCGTTTTATCCTTTATCAGTGACTGCAAAGCCATCTGCATTTTATGCTCGTTTTCAGGGTCAGCGAAGGCAGTGGCTTCGTCCAACACCAGTATCGGAGCATTCTTCAATATGGCACGAGCTACACATATCCGTTGGGCTTCACCGCCGGACAGGAATACACCTTTATCGCCTATCCGTGTCTCGTAGCCTTTGGGAAGGCGTTCTATGAAATCGTGGCATTGGGCAGCTTTCGCAGCGGTTATTACCTTTTCTTTTGTAGCATCTGGAGAACCTACGGCAATGTTCTCATATAATGTGTCGTAAAAAAGGAAAGTGTCTTGAAATACAAATGAAACCATGTCCATCAGTTTTGCCGTATCTATCTGACGAATGTCAATACCTCCTATACAAATTTCCCCTTGCTCCACATCCCAGAACCGGGGTATTAGGTTGGCAACCGTTGATTTTCCGCTTCCTGAAGGACCGACAAGGGCGGTTATCTTTCCTTGTGGAGCTTTGAAGCTGACATCACGCAAGGCTTCCGTTCGTGTTCCCTGTTCCGTGTTTTCGTAGAAGAATGATACATGACGGAACTCTACATCGTAAGCAGCAGGCACTTGCGGATGTCCCGGCTCCGGCACAGGTTTCTTTTCCAGTATGCGGTCAATGCGGTTTACTCCTTCGTTGATGTCGCGCGTATTCCCTCCTAAAAAAGTCAGTTTGTAAACGGGCGAAGCCATACCCGGTCCCATGATGATAAAAAACAGCCACACCACAGCCAATGAGAGTGATTGCGGACTGGCTTGCAACAGCAGAATACCCATAGGAAGAATAAACGTAACCATCGAATTAAGCAAGACGGTAAATGCTATCATACCGTTCTGATATGTGTCACAACATTTCAAGGCGAATGTCTTGTATGCCTGAATTTCGGTATTGAACTGGCGGAATGAGCGGACGCTCTGCCCGAAAATCTTGACTACGGGCATTCCCCGTACATACTGCACGGCGGACGCGCTCATCTTTTCCTGCGCATCGTAATAGATGGCCATGAACTCCCTTGCCCTTTTTCCCATGAAATTGGAAAATTGCAGGAATAAGCTAAGCACCACAACGGCCAGGCACACGACTGTCAGCCACACATCCAGCGAGAAAAAGATGACCAGCATTACCACTACCGTTGCCATTACATTGACCAAATCCGGAATGGTATGGGCGATGAATCCCTCTATTTTCTCGATATTCTGGTCCATTGTTTTCTTGATGGCTCCCGTAGAGGTATTGTTCAAATATCCCAAAGGCAGTTTGCCGATATGTTCAGACAGACGGACACGCAACCCATACAAGATACGGAATGCAGCCACATGTGAGGACATCAGGGCGGCATAGAGCAATATCAATCCGACAACAAGCCCTCCAAATGCAATCCATCCCCAACGCATCATGTCCGTTCCGTCCAAAGCGGAAAGATTGGAGCCATTCGACAGCAACTCTTTCAAAATTTCATAAACTGCCCAATAAGGCACAAGCATACACACCGCGCTGCCAGCCGACAGCAGACCTGCTAATATAAGCAGACCTTTCCTTTGTCCCGCTATCTCGAACAGACGGGACAAACCTTTTTTCTTTTTTGACTTTTCCATTGTTATTACGCTATTTTGATGTGATTTTATATCCGAGCAATGAACTGAATTTGTAGCAGAGCCAAGGGATGCGCCCCAATATTTGCCCGAAGAAGAATCCCCAGCGTGAACGGAAGAACTTCATATAGTTAGCCTGTTCAATGAGCTTTAAAGACGGTTCCCATTGTTCCACCACATACCCGTTGCTTATGCCGGAACGGATTTGAGCCTCGTGTTTGCGGAGCGAATCGGGCTTCACACCATGTCGGCTCATTATCGTGCCGCACACGTCAAACCACAATTCACCTCCCCCGAAACGGTTTGCCACGTGATGCAGGAAGGATTTTACTTGCTTCTCGTAGAAGTACATCAGTACCCCCTCCACGATGAAGATAAATTCTGCTTCGGGGTGCTTCCGGCGCAGGTCATCCATCCAGTCGGTCTCCAACAAAGACGCTTCAATATAGACATTGTCCGGCTGTTCGGGTATCAATTCCCGGCGTAGAGCAATGACCTCAGGCAAATCCAAATCATAAAAGACTGCTTTCTGACTTCCGATACGCTGGAAACGGGTATCCAGTCCACATCCCACATTGACCACGACCGGATGCGAATGTGCTTTAATAAATCGGCGCACAGCGCAGTCAAAATACCATCCACGCACCACGCATCCCACTTCGCTCAACTTTGCCCCGTCGAACTGGGAATAATCGTATTCCAAACTGTCCGCCAGCCATTCCGCAGCCTTGTCATATAGAATGGGATTATTCCGGCGACTTTCTTTGGCTCTCATGTATAGCGGAATAAGCAATGTTTCCGCTACAATACTCTTAAACTCGTATTTCTGTCTCATATTTTTGGAGTGTTTAATAGTGAACGATATTCAGAATTGTTCATAAAAAAAGAGGAAACCTCCGTGAAGATTTCCTCCTTACCAACCGTTCTGATGCGGTTGAATGTTCGTATGTACGTTGTCTGTATCTCATATCTTGATAATAGCCCTCCAACCTTGGATTTCAAACAGGATATAATCGTGCAAAATAGCCTCCATCTCTTGCCGGGGTACGGAATGCATCAATAGCTCCTCGAACATCGTGAACATCCATACCGTATGCAAATGAATGATAAAATCGGACACAGCCGTATTGATTTCGGGATGTTTCCGCTGCATGGACGCGAACCACGCCTTAACCAATTCCGTGGAACGGTCGGTATAATTCTCACGGAAGCGTTCCAATGAAGAACCTTGCGCACGGAACAACAGTATTTCCATTAGCGAACGGTGTTTGTCTATAAGCGAAACATATTCGTCAATGCAGGATTTCAGGTATTTTTCCGACCGCATCATCATAATATCTTCGCCCCGTATGCCGTGGTGTTCTTGCAGCATGGCTTCCAAAGCGCACAAAACAGGACGGACCACTTCACGGAATAATTCATCTTTGCTTGTGAAGTAGTTATAGATATTCCCAACACCAACACTCGACAATTCCGCTATTTCGCGCATGGAAGTCTTGGAATAGCCTTTCTTCTCGAATTGCTGTCTGGCAATCGTCAATATCCGACCCCTTATGTCCTCTTTCAGCACTTGCATTTATAACGAACAATGTCTGTTTTTAATTTTTTGCAAAGGTATAAGGCTTGAAATTGTCGTGCAATACCTATTTTTAAGGATTTTGCGTCTTCCAAAACATGGGGAGCGAACCGTTTCGGTATGCCCGAAACACAAACCTGCTCCCCATCAAAACTTCTCCTTGATGGGTTGGCTTTTATGTTTCTTCAAATCAATCCTATTCCATAAAATAAAGTCTTACTTCATTCTACATCAAGCTCAGGTTTATTAGCAGGCTTATTTGAACCTGATGAACGCCACAGGCTACCACACCGATGCCAAATGCTGCCACGCAGGTGCGAAGCGGTTGGATTGTGCCGGACTTCGCTTTTCTTTGCATCACGGACGCTTGGAACAGCCGTCACGGGTTCGGCGGATAACGCCACTCCCTGCCACAAGCTGCCACGATTGTGCCAACCTATTGTTTGATGCACGATACCCATTTATTTTGCGTCCAAAACCGAGTATCAACATTAAAAACAGTATCGACAATGGAAGTATTGATTTTTCAGAAAGAGGCGTTTGAGGAAATGGCGGCGAAGTTCAGCCGCTTCTCAGACCGTGTGAACGAACTCCTTGCCAAGCAAGGCAGCAGGTCATTAAACCACTGGATGGACAACCAAGAGGTCTGCCAACAGTTGAACATCAGTCCGCGCACCTTGCAGACCCTGCGTGACAACGGCACACTGGCTTATTCGCAGATAAACCACAAGGTGTTTTACCGACCGGAGGATGTGTTGCGCATCGTCAAGCCCGTTGAAGGTAAGCTGGCAGACAAAGCCGTTTGATTATTATGTACCACTAAATCCAACGTAACAATGAGTGAAATGATTACCAAGAACCATACGCTTGTCGCCGAGTTCGGCGACAGCCTTGACCGTCTGCTGGACGGTATCGAGAACTTTATGGCAAACAGCCGTCCGACATTGGGCGGCGAACGCTTCCTGACGGACAAGGAGGTGTCGGCACGGCTGAAAGTGAGCCGACGCACCTTGCAGGACTACCGCAACAACGGCATAATCGCCTATTATCAGTTGGGAGGAAAAATTCTGTACAAGGAATCTGACATCGAACGAATGCTTGCCGCCAATTATAGGGAAGCGTTCAGACGGCATCCATAATTTGAACAAAGGGAATACGACCAGACGGCATCAGGTCGTATTCCTTACCTTGTCTGGTCGTATATCCTTCGTATCAACAACTTGGGGCTTTTCGTATATATGCCGCTGGCGAAAAGAACAAATATAACGGTTCTTTCCGATTGGCGGCATATAGTTTCCCCATGATGAACCGCCGGAAAGCCACGCTCTCCCTACTTCTCAACTTGAAGGAAACGGCTATCACCATTTCAAGACTGTAAACATCGTAGTTTATCCCGTTGTCCTGTTTGATGTACCGCTTCGTTTCGCTTTCCAACAATTCCATGTTTTTGTAGATAGAGTGTATAGCCTTGCGGATGTCGCAGCCGAACACGTTGAACGCATCGGACATCTCCTGCTGCGTCATCCAGACGGGAGCGGTCGGTATGGCGACCAACCCGTTTTCTGTGATTGTGATTATCCCCCGTTCCATAGTCATTATTCATTATCAATGTTTGTTTCTTTTGGCAGTTCTTGTCTTTTGTACCATTTGCCCGTTCCGTACATCATTCTGACCGCCATTAGGTTGTCTATGTCCTTTGAAATCTTCTTGTCAGTCACCTCCGCGTACCGCTGGGTGGTCTTTATACCTGAGTGCCCCATCATCTTGGCGATGCTCTCAATGGGTATGCCCTCCGAAATCAAGAAAGTTCCGAACGAATGGCGGCTTTGATGGTAGGACAAGTTTTCTTTCCGTCCTATCGCCACGCCCAACTCGTGTATCTCGAACCACATCTCGTCACGGCTCGGAAGCGGAAACACGGGCTTCGTGTCGTCTGTCGTGTTGTAGAGGTCGAGTATCTGCTCCGCTATCGGATGCAGGGGAATGAACGCCTCCACGTTGGTTTTCTTGCGGTTGATGCGGATGTAACGCCTGCCGTCCGCCGTCGTGCCGATATGGTGCGGATGGAGCAGCATGATGTCCACATATGCCAAGCCAGTGAAGCTTGAAAACAAAAATGCCCTGCGCCCAAGTTCCTGCAACGGGTCGAGCATGGGCGTTTCAAGGATGGCTTTCAGCTCCGCACGGCTGATGTGCCTGTGCTTCGGCGCGGGCTTCTTCTCGTATTCCATGTCCTCCAAAGGGTTGGCACGGAGTATCTCGTAGTCCACGGCGAGGTACACCAGCTTGCTCAGCCAGCACAGGCACTTGTTGATTTGCTGTGCGCTGAAATTCTTGTTGCGCTTCATGAAAGCCTTGTAGGAACTGCCGAAATCTTCCGTGATATCGCTGAACTCGATGTCCTCCTTGCCCAACGATGTGAGATAGTCTTTCAGGTATTTCTGGTAATATCCCGAATGGCGGTAGGTGGACGTGGAGTTTATCTCCTTTGAACGGGCAAGCAGCCGTTCACGCTCCCTTTCGCCCATCTGCAACAGCTTGGTGGGGATGACGGCTTTCCTTGCCAACGTGTTCTTCAGTATCTCTGCGCTCACCACGTTCTGTTTCTTCAACGAATCCTCATAAGCAAGTTCAACGGACTTCTTGAACTCCTGCAAGCGGTTGTTCTCGCGGACGGTGCGGATGGTTCCCTTGCTGCTGTTCCAGTCCTCCGGTCTGCAATAGATGCCCGTCGCCATCGTGGAACTCTTGCCGTCTATGGTGATGCGGCAGAGGACGGCGGTCGTGCCATCAGCCTTCACCTTGTTACGGTTGATGTACGGTAATATGGAAAATGTACTGCGCATAGATGTAATGTTTTAGGATTAAAGGATAAGTTTCAAGTCTTTGGTCGCCTCGATGTATCTGTCCATGTCTTCAAACAGCTTTTTCGGAGTGACACGGGCATAGACTTGGGTCGTGGTTATATCGGAGTGACCAAGCATCCGGCTGATGGTTTCAATCGGCACTCCGGCTTCCAGCGTAATCAGCGAGGCGAAGGAGTGGCGTGCCTGATGGTAGCACAAGGTGCTGCTCACCCCTGCAAGGACGGCAAGTGATTTCATGTGCCGACGGAGGTTCGGATGGTATATCATCGGGAACAGCGTCGGGCGGTTTTCGTCATGGTACTTCTCAATCAGGGCGAGTGCTTCCGGCAGCAGTTTCACGCTCGCCCGAAGCTCGTTCTTCTGGCGGCGGTATTTCAGCCAAAGGCATCCCTCGTCATCGGTGTACAGATTGTCCCTTGTGACGCTCACCGCATCCGCATAGGCGGTTCCCGTATAACAGGCAAACAGGAAGAGGTCACGCACAAGGATGTGCGTGGTGCGCCATGCGGGTATCTCCACATCGCGTATCTTCTCGAAGTCCTCACGGCTCAACGCCCTCGGTGTACGCTCTGTCTTTTGCGGTAAGGTGAAATTGGCGAAATGACATCTTTCGGCATACCCCTCCTTGTAGGCGATGCGGCATACCTTTTTCAAGATAGCGAGATAGTGGCGCACGGTGTCCACCGCCAAGCCTTTCACATCCATGACATAATTCTGGTAATCGTGTATGAACTGTTCGGAAAGCTGCCCGAAAGCGATGTCCTTCGTCTTGAACTGCCACTCGATGAACTCGCCCAATGTCCTTCTCATGTAGTAATAGCCGGGATAGGTTCCTTTGGCACGGTCGATGCCGATACGCGACTTCAAGTCCTCGCAGATACGGTCGGTCATTCTCAGCAACGTCATCTGCGTGTCCATGCTTCCCTGAAACAAGTCCTTGACCGCCGTTGCGTCAAAGTCCTGCCCACGCTCCACCAACGTATCAAATGCCGCATTGACTGCAAGCAGCAGCTTGTCCAGTTTCGCATTGGTTTCCACCGCCTCGCGACTCTTGCCGTCCAGACGGCTTTCCCTCGCGTTCCACAACTCCGGCTTGCACGACAACTTGCATCCGAACTGCGCCATCGTACGGTTCACCGTTATCCTTCCCATTATCGGGGCTTTGCCCGACTTGTCCGTTCCGCTCTTTTTCAGGTAGAGCAGCACCTTGAATTTTTCAACTTTCATACGCTTACTGATTTTGTCACAAAATTAACTTACGAGTAAGCGTCCATTGATTTGCAGAACGGTGCGTATCAGCGCAATCGGCACGGACTTGCAACAATTTCATTTTCCGTGCGTTACCTGTCCCTGCTTCGGTAACTGACGACTAACGGCTTGGTAACTGAAATAGCTCAATATTCCGCACTCCGTTGCGTCTCCGACATTTGGCAGAATAATGAAAAACCGCTCATTTCAAACGTGTTACGTTTTATCGTCACTTGTTTGCCGACGGCTGCTTTGTGGGTTCTGTTCCAACGTGCGCGCCATACGTTTGCCACGCTGGCGATTGAATACGGAATGCCGATCGACATTATCGCCAAGATTCTGGGCCATACGAATACGAACATGACACGCCGCTATGCGAAGATCTCCGAGGCGAACATCAGCCGCGAGATGCGCCGCATCGGCAAAGTCCTGACGTCGTAAACTAGATACCATGCCAGGATCACTCTTTACTATGTATATGTATTATCATAGCGAAATGTGCGGGCTGATACCATTCAACAGATATTGCCCATCGAGTGGCACGCGAGAAACCGTATCTATTGGCGCTTTTGGTAGGTTGCGGCGGCCAGAACGTTGAACAGCAGGGCAAAAAGGCCGAGTGCGGCATAGGAGGTTCCCAATTCGATGATGGTGGTTCCCTTCAGATAGACCGAACGCAGAATCTCGACGAAATACCGGGGTGGCAGCACAAGCGTAATCCGCTGTGCCCACTCCGGCATGGAGGCGATCGGGGTCAGCAGTCCACTCATCAGCATGAAGATCATGATGAAGAAGAACATGACGAACATGGTCTGCTGCATGGTTTGCGAGAAGTTCGCCACGGTCAGGCTGAATCCCGAGATGGTCAGGATGAAGAGCATCGCTCCCAGGTAGACTGCCCCGACCGAGCCTGCAGGTGCAAGTCCGTAGACCAGCCGGGCCACCGCCATGGCGACCGTCAGCACAAAGAGCCCGATCAACCAGTAGGGAATCAGTTTGGAGAGGGTGAAGGTTAGCCGGCCGACGGGCGTGACGTTGATCTGCTCGATCGTGCCGCGTTCCTTCTCGCCGACGATGCTCAACGCCGGCAGGAATCCGCAGATGAGGATGAACAACATGATCATCAGCGCCGGAATCATGTAGTGGCGATAGTCGAGCGTCGGGTTGAAGCGGTTCTGAACCGTAATCAGTTCCGGAATCGGTGCCGGGTTCTGTTCGGAGCGGATTTCGCCCAGCGTGCGGGCCACGGACTGCGTCAGATACTGCATAGCGAGCGATCCTTTGGTCGCATTGACCCCGTTGGCCGTAATCTGAATCCTGCCCGGCGATCCGGCCATCCAATCGCGCTCAAACTCACGGGGAATCTGCAGGATGACGTCCGCGTCGCCACGCTCCAACTGTTGCAGCGCCTCGTCATACTGCGAGGTAATGCCTGCCGGCGTGAAATACGACGTTGCCCCGAGGTGTGAAATCAGCCGTTGCGACGTCGACGAACGGTCCAGATCCACGACCGCTACCCGGACGTGGCGGACGTCCATTGTCATCACCATCGGTAGGATGAGCATCACCATAATGGGGAATACAACGATCAGACGCGGCAGAAACGAATTGCGCCGGATTTGCAGGAACTCCTTCTGCAACAGAACGAAAAAGGCTCTCATCGGGTTATTCGAGTTTGTCGTTGAACTTGCGGAACGATACGCCGAGCAGCAGCCCGGTCATCGCGAGCAGCACGGCGCCGTCCATCCATACGTCGGCCATCGAGGCGCCCTGGATCATCATCCGCCGCATGGCGTCGATATACCAGCGGGCCGGCACGACGGCCGATACCCATTGGAAAAAACGCGGCAGATTCTCAATCGGGAAGATCATCCCCGAGAGCATCAGGATGGGCAGCAGCATGACCATTGCCGAGATGAGCAGTGCGGCGACCTGCGTCCGGGCGAGGGTCGAGACCAGCAGCCCCAGCGCCAGCGAGAGCACAAGGTAGAGCAGCGACAGGGCGAAGATGCCCGCTACGCCGCCGCTCATCGGCACGCCCAGTAGGAAGCGGGCCAGCAGCAGAATCAGGATCAGGACGATGCACGAGATGGCAAAGTACGGAATCATCTTGGCCAGAATGATCCGTCTCGGCCGCACCGGGGAGACGAGCAGCACCTCCATCGTTCCCGACTCCTTTTCGCGCACGATCGAGACCGAGGTCATCATGGCGCAGACCAGGATGAAGATCAGCCCCATGATGCCCGGAACGAAGTTGAAGGCGCTCTTCATGCGGGGATTGAACAGCATGCGGGTCTCGAAGAGCGCCTGCGGCGAGGCTTCGCCGAGCAGCACCCCCTGCAGCCAGGCGGCAGACGTGCCGGCCGTGTTGACGTTTGATGCGTCGAGGATCAACTGGACGAGGGGCGGTTGCGGCGTTCCGGAGGCAGCCAGCTGTCGGCGGCGGTCGTAGTCCGGGGCGAAGACCGCAACGGCATCGACACGGCCCGTGCGCAGCATCTCTTCGATGCGCTCCTGCGGGATGTAGCCGCAAAACGCAAAGCTGTCGTTGCGGGCGATCCGCTCGACGGCTTCGCGCACGCCGTCGGTCCGATCCGATGCGACGACAGCGATGCGCACCTCGTTCACCTCGGTCGAGATGGCAAAGCCGAACAGCACCATCAGCACCACTGGAATGAGCAGGACGATGAGCATCGTGCGCCGGTCGCGCAGGATGTGGAGCGTCTCCTTGCGTACGAAGGCTGGGAAATTGCTTTTCATGGCCTATTCGCTTCGTTGGGCACCGCGAGCCAACAGCCGGAACACCTCGTCCATCGAGCGGGCGGCGAATTGTTGTTTCAGACGTGCGGGGGTGTCGAGTGCGCGGATGCGGCCGTCGACCATGATCGAGACCCGCGAGCAGTACTCCGCCTCGTCCATGTAATGGGTCGTAACGAAGAGGGTTGTGCCGCCGGCCGCTGCCTCGTAGATCATCTCCCAGAACTGGCGGCGCGTGAGGGGATCCACCCCACCTGTCGGCTCGTCGAGAAAGACCACCTCGGGCCGGTGGAGCGTGGCGATGGCAAAGGCCAGCTTCTGTTTCCAGCCCAGAGGCAGTGCCCCGACCGGCGTATTGCCCTCCGAGACGAAGTCGAGCCGGTGGAGCAAATCGTCGCTCCGCATGCCGGTTTCGCGGCGTGAGAGCCCGTAGATGCCGCCAAAGAGGCGGATGTTCTCCCGCACGGTGAGGTCGTCGTAGAGCGAGAAACGCTGGCTCATGTAGCCGATATGGCGTTTGATCTGCTCGCCCTGGCGCACGATGTCGCATCCCGCGACGCGGCCGCAGCCCGAGGTCGGACGGCTCAACCCGCACAGCATGCGCATGGCGGTGGTCTTCCCGGCGCCGTTGGCCCCGAGGAATCCGAAGATCTCCCCGCGAGAGACCTCGAACGAGATCCGGTCGACGGCCGTAAAGTCGCCGAAGCGTTTGGTCAGTTCGCGGACCGATATGACGGTGTCGTTCATCGTTTCATCCATTGGATAAATACATCTTCGATCGTAGCTGCCGTGGGCTCGATGTGCAGCCCGGGCATCGGATCCAGCTGCTCGGTAAAGCGCTGCACGTTGAAATCCGCTCCGGCCACCAGATGGTGCGTCTCGCCGAAGGGATAGCACGCCTCGACCCCCTGGATGCGGCGGGCGGCGCCGAGCAGCGCGAACATCGCGTCGGCCCGGATGGCATAGAGCCGTCCCTCGAAGCGCCGGACCAACGCCTCGGGGGTGTCGATACCGAGCAGACGCCCTTCGTTGCAGAGGGCGATCCGGTCGCAGCGCGCGGCTTCGTCCATGTAGGGCGTCGAGACGAGGATGGTTATCCCCCGCTGTCTGAGGCCGTCGAGCATCTCCCAGAATTCGCTGCGTGAGACGGCATCGACGCCCGTCGTGGGTTCGTCGAGAAAGAGGATTTCCGGCCGGTGGATCAGGGCGCACGACAGGGCCAGTTTCTGCTTCATGCCGCCCGAGAGTTTCGCGGCACGACGTCGGCGGAAGGGCTCGATCTGCCGGTAGACGGGTGCGATGAGGTCGTACGACGTTTCGATCTCGACGCCGAACAGCGCAGCGAAGAAGCGGAGATTCTCCTCGACCGTCAGATCGCCGTAGAGCGAGAACCGGCCCGGCATATAGCCCACGCGCGAGCGGATCGCGTGATAATCCCGCACGATGTCGCAGCCGCCGACCCGGGCCCAGCCGCCGTCGGGGGTGAGCAGCGTCGTAAGCAGACGGAAGAGCGTGGTCTTTCCGGCCCCGTCGGGCCCAATCAGCCCGAACAGTTCGCCCCGGTGGACGGAGAAGGTCACTGCATCGAGCGCTTGTACCGTGCCGAACCGCTTCGACAACCCTTCGACCTCAATGGCTTCCATCGTGCAGTCGTACTTCGCCCGCAAGACCGATCTTCAACCGCCCGTCGTTCTGCACGGCGATCTTCGCGGCATAGACCAGATTGGCCCGCGAATCCCGCGTCTGGATTGTCTTGGGAGTAAATTCACTTTCGGGCGAGATCCAGGTGATGCGCCCCTCGTAGTCGTAGCGCTGATCGCCGCCGAAGTCGGCCGTCACCGTTACCGCGTCTCCGACACGGATTGCGGCGAGCTGCTCCGAGGTGAAGTAGGCCCGCAGGTAGAGATGTTCCAGATCGGCCACCTTCAGCAGGGGTTTGCCTACGGCGGCCAGCTCGCCCGTTTCGGCATACTTCGTCAGCACGACCCCCGCGATGGGCGACGCGATGCGGCATCGGGTGATCCGGTCATCCAGCGCGGCGATCTGCGCCTCGACGACTGCGGCGTTGCCGTCGATCGTGACGGTGCTCTTGTCCAGCGACGAGAGGGCTGCCGACAGCTGGCTTTGCAGAATCCGGATCTGCGCCTCGATATCGTCGCGCTGTTTGGTGGTGGCGGCCCCGTCCCGCAGCAGGTTCTGTACCCGCGTGAGTTCCCGTTCCTGTTTGGCTATCTGTTCGCGCAGGGCGGCGGCCTGCGCCCGGATGTCGGGCCGACTGGCGAGCAGTGCCGCCTGCTGTGCTTCGAGTTGCCGCCGTTGCAGATCGAGCTGCAGGGTGTCGATCTGGCCGATCCTTACGCCGGGTTCGACGGACGTTCCCTCTTCGGCGCCGAACCACAGGATGCGTCCCGCGGCCTCGGCCGAAACGACAACCTCGGTTGCCTCGAAGCTCCCCTGCGCATCGAACTCCGCCTTCGTGCCACACGACATGGCAAGTGCCGCTGCGGCTATACAGACAATTCGTTTCATGGGTTTATTGATTTAACGTGTGTTTCAGTTGGTAGAGCGTCTGGAGAAGTTCTATTTCATGGGTGCTGCGGTTGAGTGCAGCTGTGGTTTCGTCGGTGATCTTGCGCAGCAGGTCGGTGGTGTCGATCACGCCGTTCTCCAGCTGTGATTCGGCCGCTACGCGCACCGCGCGGCGCAGCTCGACGATCCGGGTGTCAGAGGCCACGGCCTTGCGCAGACGGGCGATTTCTCCCTCCTCGCGGGTCGTCTGCAGACGGGTGTTGAAATGGAAGATGTCACGTTGAATGTCAATTTGCTGCCGGGCCGTGCGGAGTTTTCCGAGATCGTTGCGGCGGGTGTAGAGGGCCCCGATATTCCACGACATGCGTACTCCCACCAGGGCGTTGAGGGTTCCGTCCGACGACCTCATGCTTTGGAACATGTCCAGCCCCGGATATCCGTAGTAGCCCTGTGCGAAGGCGCTGAAACGCGGCATGAGTGCGCTGTTGAGCGCTTTGCGTCGTACGTCGATCCGTTGAGCCTGGGCCTCGAACAGCGCCAGTTCGGGGCGCAGCGGCACGTCACCGAGAGCAGGTTCGGCCGGTCGCTCCAACCCCTCCGCCGCAAGCGGCTGCCCGATAAAAATTTCCAGCATCCGACCGTAGCTGGCACGGGATGCCTCAATCTGCTCCAGTGTCTGGCGGACGGTCAGTAGCTCTGCCTCGATGGCGTCGGCATCCGACTTGGTGGCTGTGCCGTTTGCAACGCAGCTCCGCATGCGCGCGAGATTGCTCTCCAGCAGGCTGATCTGCACCGTGGTCTGCGTCAGTCGTTCGTCCAGCAGGAGAATCCCGAAGTAGAGGTCGTCAACTCGTGATTGCAGGGCGTAGAGATCCACCTCCGTGCGTTGGCGCTCCTCTGCGGCCTCGGCCTGCGCCAGCTCTTTCGTAGCCCGGGAGTGGCCGCCGTCCCAGATTGTCTGCGAGACGTCGATTGCCGCACGGTACTGCTCGCGACGGATCCCCTCCATCTGCAGGCCCCGCGAAGCGAGTATCTCGCCGAGAGCTCCCGGGAAAGTCGGGGTGTCGCTCTGCCACGATGCCTGCCCCGAGAGCGTGACTTGCGGAATCCACGCCCTGGCAGCGTTCGACAGGTCGTATTGCTCGGTCAGTGTGATCAGGTCGTATTGCCGGATTTCGGGATAGTGCTCCCGCGCCAGACGGCGGCACTCGTCGAGCGTCTGTCCGTGGAGCGTTGTCATCGAGGCTGCGGCCAGCAGCATCAGGGCGATTCTCTTCATGGTCTCGGTGTTTGAATTCTACGCAAGATGGTTTCGATGGCTTCGGCCTTGCGTGCGGCCAGAAATCTTTCGCGGTTGCCGGCCAGATCTCCCAGCAGCAGCTCTGCAAACGGAAGGGCCAGAAACGGAAAGACATTGAGCGACACGATGCTGATGAAGAGCTGGCGCATGTCAACCTCCTCCATCTCACCGGCTGTGGCCGCCCGGTCCGCCTCGGTCTGCAACTGCGCAAAGAGTTCAGAGATCCGCTCCTTCAAAGAGTCGTCAAGCAGGTGGTAGCGTTCGGGGCGCAGCACTACTTCGTTCAGAAAAAAGCGCGGCAGCAGCGGGTGGGCCGCAACCAGATCGAAATGCGATGCAACGCCGGATTGAATCCGCTCGACGATTGATTTCTGAGGATCGCCCATGGCCGCAAGCACCGTCTGAGCGACAAGTGCCGTGATTTTGGCGACAATCCGCTCGAAGAGCTGCTCCTTGGTGCGGAAGTAGTAGTGCAGCATGGCATGCGTGACGCCTGCCCGTTCGGCGATGGCCGTCGTGCGCGCTCCGTCAAATCCTTTCAGGAGAAACTCCTCTTCGGCCGCCTCAAGAATCAACTGCTCCGTGGTCGGTTTTTCCCTTTTGTCCATTCTGTTTTTTGCGTGTTAACAATATGGTTTAACAAAATTGTTAATGCAAAACTACAATAAAAAAATCAATCTGTCAATAGATGCTGCAAAAATTTTTGTAGCCCAATGATGCTCTATGGTTATTCTCGCATAGCCGTATCTTTACGACAAGGCCGACTGGGTACTACTTGAGGATAATAGAATCAATATATCGCGCTTTGGAGTGCAGTTTGTCCACCCTCTCGACGCCAACCGACGCCAACCACTGCCACATCGCTTTGCGGGCGAAACTTTTGAGGGGCGGCGCGCGTTATCCGAGTGCAAGCTTGCAGGAATAAAGATTCATAAACCGGGAAAAAGATGAAACGCCGTGCCTTTCGGATCCGGGACCGCTGAATATTCGGCGTCCCCATCCACACAGAGTGCAACCCATAAAGACGGGTTGCCGCATAGTCAAAACAAACAGAAAGAAGACCATGGAAAAGATCGTATGTATCGGGGAGCGGAGTTGGCAGCGGCTCCTCGAACGGGTGGAACACCTCTCCGCCCTTGCCCAACGTC
>JFBN01307179.1_pt1 | contig 76763 bp, 59 predicted proteins | sample 768741 | NCBI WGS metagenome assembly JFBN01 (sample SAMN01983846, study PRJNA193217) | chicken gut metagenome | biome: terrestrial biome; isolation source: ceca of Broiler chicken | host: Gallus gallus | place: United Kingdom: England | collected 2010-09-07
TATTATAAATAATTTCATTTCGCATATTTTCTCCCGCCAGACTATTCAACCAAGAACTCGGTGTAATATAACATAAAGTTCCCCCAGCAGCCAACATGCGAAAGCCCAATTCAAAAAATACCAGAAACAAATCGGTCATTCCCCCACTCGCAAAGGTAAATCTCTTCACGTCAATGTAATCAGACTCCAAATTATGAACTCTCACGTAAGGAGGATTTCCCACTACGAAGGCCATCTTACCATCGTACCTTCTCTCTTTTAGAGCATTACCTCTAACAATATCCCAAGTTACATCAATAATACCAAAGTGAGAAGATATACGATTCAAATTTTCGATACACTTACCGTAAATCTCCGGATCAATTTCTATTCCATGGACATACTCTTGCAATTCTTTTTTCAGTAACTGAGTTTCATTACTGTATTTTAGAAAAGTTCGACAATAACGCAGAACAATTTCACACAAAAACGCGCCATCTCCACAGCTATTATCAATGATATGTTTCCTTAATATGTAAGGAGATTCCACATAGCCACAATAATTTAATATGCTTATGACTAAATAACCAGGAGTAAAAACTTGACCGTTATGTTTTATTTGTCTACTTCCCATGATAAGACAAAGATAGTATATTTTCTTTTCCTTTAAAGGCTTCTTTATCCCAAAAATCTACCTTTTATTACCCTGCCATAAAGCTGGGGCAAACACCTGTTTTCTTTGCAGAAAATTGGAAGAGACATGGGGATTGTACAACACGACGAAACGATAACGATTGAAGCCAACCGACTGCGAAACGAACAACTGAAACGATTCTATTCGCCCGAGACGGGCGAGGGGAGCGACACGGGCGACCGCCGACCGATACGGATCGGCGACGCTCCGCTGCCCCTGCAATATATCCCGGCGGCCATGTTTGACGAGCCGCTGGTCCAACAGCTCGCACAGGCGGGCAGCCTCGCGGGCTATCTGCGGCAGCAAGGGGTCGACACGCCCGGCGAAGGGCACACACTGCTACCCAACGGAGAGAGCGACGACGAGGGCGACATCTCACCCCTCCTGTCGCTGTGGCGGGAGTGGATACGGGTACGTATTCGCTACGACTTCGAGTTCTGGGCATACAGTTTCGTGCGCATCAAGAACAAGCTGGGGGCCGACGACATACCCTTCCGGCTCAACCGGCCGCAACGACGCATACTGGGCATGCTCGAATCCATGCGCACCACCAACCGCCCCATTCGCCTCATCTTGCTCAAAGCCCGCCAATGGGGCGGCTCCACCCTCATACAGATTTACATGGCCTGGATACAGCTGGTGCACCGGCACAACTGGAACAGCGTGATATGCGCCCACATCAAGGAGGCGGCGGCCAACATCAAGGGCATGTACAGCAAACTGCTGGCCAACTATCCCGACTGGCTGCTCGACGAGGGCAAACCCAAGTTCCGTCCCTTCGAGCGCATGGCCAACACCTCGGTCATCGTCGGGCGCGACTGCCGGGTCACCATCGGCTCGGCCGAGAGTCAGGAGTCGGTGCGGGGTATCGATGTCGCCATGGCCCACCTCTCCGAGGTGGCTTTCTGGCGCAACAGCCGCATGAAATCGCCCGAGCAGCTGGTGCGGTCGGTGTGCGGGTCGATTATGCTGCTACCCTACTCGATGGTGGTGATGGAGAGCACGGCCAACGGCACCGGATCCTACTTTCACCAGGAGTGCGAACGGGCCAAGCGGCACGAAAGCGACAAGCTGTTTGCCTTCGTCCCCTGGTTTGAAATCGAGATGTATGCCATTCCCGTCAACGACTACGACTCGCTCATCGCCACTCTCACCGACTACGAGCGCATGCTCTGGGACCGCGGTGCTACCCTCGAAGCCATCGCCTGGTACCGCCAGAAGCGGAAGGAGTATTCGCGTCACACCGACATGATGGCCGAGTATCCCAGCAACGACATCGAGGCCTTCTGCTACTCGGGCGAACGGGTGTTCGACCCCACACTGGTCGAGCGGTTGCGCCACGGCTGCTGCGCGCCCCGGTTCGAGGGCGACATTCACGGCAAAGAGCCCACCGGCCGCGAGGCTCTCGAAGGCATCGAATTGGAGGCCAAACCCGGCGGCCCCCTGCAAGTGTGGGAATATCCCGCCGAACACCACGACATTCGCGACCGCTACCTGGCGGTAGTCGACATCGGAGGCCGCTCCGACACGGCCGACTACTCGGTCATCGCCATCTTCGACCGCTACTGGATGCTCGAAGGGGGCCCCGCCGAGGTGGTGGCCCAATGGCGGGGACACATCGACCACGACCTGCTTGCCTGGAAGGCGGCCCAACTGGCCGCCTACTACCAGAATGCCCTGCTGGTCATCGAAAGCAATACCCTCGAAACCGAGCACGACGACAGCGAACACTCGGCCTACCTGCTCGACACCCTCTCGCGCTACTACGACAACCTCTACGCCCGGCCGGCACCCCCCGACAGCATCGGGCAGCGCCCCTCCTCCCGCTGGGGATTCCACATGAACCGGGCCACCAAGGTACTGGTCATCGACGCCCAACGCTCTGCCTTACGCGAGGGAGCCTACATCGAGCACGACGCCCGAGCCTGCTATGAGCACGACGTGTTCGAGCGCAAACCCAACGGCAGCTACGGAGCCATGGAGGGGCACCACGACGATATTCTCATCACCCGCTGCATAGGCAACTACATTTGCAGCCGTGACCTCCCCTCGTTCATCAAGCCCGGCCACCGAGGCGGCGACCCCATCGTCAACGAGTCGTCGATATAGCCGAGCTGGATAGAATCGGCCGAGTTCGTCCAATGATGCGTTCTCTCCGGGACAACTCGACTCGACCCGAACCCGGACAAACACCCGCCACTCCTCTTTCGGTTTGACAAGAAACCCTAATAATCTGAAAAATAGCTCCGCTGCCTGCGGCTTTCTGTGACAATCCATCTATCTTTGCTCCCGGAAAGCCGCAACAGGGGAGCGCTGTTTTTCAAACCGAAGCAAATTCCTGTCTCCGGTCGCGTCTCTCCCCACCTGTTCAAGCTCCGCAAATGATACCGATATGAATGCAAAATACATTGTAGGAATCGTACTCGCCAGCCTGTTGTTCACCGCCCCGGTGCAGGCCCAAAAGCAAACCGCCCCGGCCGAAAAGACCGAGACCCGAGCACAGAGCGTCAAACCGCGTCACCTCACCAAAGCAGAGTTTCTCTCGAAGGTTGCCAATTTCGAGAAGACCCCCGACCGCTGGGAGTACCTCGGTGCCCGTCCCTGCATCGTCGACTTCTACGCCTCGTGGTGCGGTCCCTGCCGCAAACTGGCTCCCATACTCGAAGAGCTGGCCACCGAATACGCCGGGAAAATCGACATCTACAAAGTCGACGTCGACAAGGAACCGCAGCTGGCCGCCATCTTCGGGGTGCAAAGCATTCCCACCTTGCTCTTCTGCCCCATGACGGCCCAGCCCCAAATCGCCACCGGCTTCATGGACAAGGAGGCGCTACAACAGGCCATCAGTCAGGTGCTGCTCCCGTAACCGGGGCCGCCCCCGTTTTTCACAAACCAAGACAAGAGATTAGAGGTATCACCCTCGGCACGACACGCCCGAGACTACTCGTCGTCATCGGGCCACAGGCGCATCGCAATGCGGGCACACCCCTCGGCATCGGCCAGGGCGTTGTGGTGGTGGTCAAAAGGGATACCCAGATAGGCGCACACCGTGGGCAGCCGATAGTTCGCGATGTCGGTGCGCGGGATCAACCGCCGCGCCCGTGTGAGGGTACAAAGAAAATCGCCATACACATAATCGATGTCATACATGCGGCAGGTCGCCCGCAACACCCGCTCGTCGAAAGACTTGTTGTGAGCCACCAGCCTCAACCCCTCGACCAACGGCGAAACCTCGCGCCACACCTGCCCGAAGTTGGGCGCATTACAGGTATCGGCCGGGAAGATACCGTGTATCTCCTCCGAAAAGCGGCGGATATAGTAGTCGGGCTCGGGGCAGACCAACCGGTGAATGCGGTGCGTCACCTCGCCCCCATGCACCACCACGATCCCCACCGAACAGATACTCGTGGGTTCGTAATTGGCAGTCTCGAAATCGATGGCGGCAAAATCTCTCATAAGCATAAGATGGAGGGGTAAAGGTAGTGAAAGCCGAGAGGACAGCCAAATATCGCACCCCGTTTTCTCGCTTTTCTCCCCCTTTTCATCTCACGCCACTCACCACACAGCCCGTAAAAATCGGGAGGCACCTTCCCCGATTTCGCCGCACAAATTTTGCGATACGTAAGATAACCCCTACCTTTGTATCTACACAGAGAAAATACAAAAGATGAAAATAGGAATTATCGTAGCCATGCAGAGCGAACTCGATTGCGTGCGTCGCCTGCTGGAAAATCCCCGCGAGGAGCGCCACGGTGCTTCGCTCTTTATCGTAGGCACAAGCGGAGCCCACGAGTTGATTCTCACCCAGAGCGGTATCGGCAAGGTATCGTCGGCCATACGCGCCTACGAACTGATAGACCGTTACCGCCCCGACGCGCTGCTCAACACCGGCGTGGCCGGCGGCATAGACCCCTCGATGCGGGTCATGGACATCGTGGTGGGATCGGAAATCGTCTACCACGACGTGTGGTGCGGCGAAGGCAACGCCTGGGGACAGATACAGGGGCTACCGCCCCGGTTCCACAGCGACCCCGCGCTGGTCGAGAAGGCCTTGCAGGTAGAGACCTCGCTGCGCATCTATAAAGGACTGGTGTGCAGCGGCGACCGCTTCATCACCGACCCGGTGGAACTGGCCGAGATCAAGCAGCTCTTCCCCGAAGGCATGGCCGTCGACATGGAGTCGTGCTCCATCGCCCAGGTATGCTACATGCGCGGTGTCCCCTTCCTGAGCTTCCGCATCATCAGCGACACCCCGGGCATCAAAGGCCACATCGCCCAGTACAACCACTTTTGGGACGATGCCCCCCACCGTTCGTTCGAGGTACTCACCAGCCTCATCGCAAAATTATAATCAACCCCTAAATACCCCTTCATTATGAAAAAGATACCCAGCTTTACCATAGACCACATTCACCTGCTGCGCGGCATCTATGTATCGCGCAAAGACTATCTGGGCGACCACGTAGTCACCACCTTCGACATTCGCATGAAAGAGCCCAACCGCGAGCCCGCCATCGGCTACGGAGCCCTGCACACCATCGAGCACCTGGCCGCCACCTTCCTGCGCAATCACCCCGTGTGGGGCGACAAGATTGTATTCTGGGGTCCCATGGGCTGCTGCACCGGCAACTACTTTCTGGTACAGGGCGACCTCCAATCGCGCGACATCGTCGACCTCATGCGCGAGACCTTCCGCTTTATCCGCGACTTCGAGGGCCAGGTACCCGGAGCCGCTCCCCGCGACTGCGGCAACTACCTGCTGCACGACCTGCCCATGGCCCGTTGGGAAGCCGACAAATACCTGCGCGAGGTGCTCGACGTCATCGAGGAGAAGAACCTCGTCTACCCCACGGTCGAGGAGTAGGCAAAATTATATTTTCTTTGATTTTAGCATAAATCAATATATATTTGCAAAGTCTCAAAAGACTAAGAAATTAATCTTTTGAGCAGACATACGAACGGAAGCGTTTTTTTAGATATTACTTTGTTCAAGAAAATCGCCAAATTTTCAAAACCATACAGAGTAATACAACAGAACGCTCACGCCTTTGATATAGTTATATATCAATATAGGCGTGGGACTGTTGTTTATTTGTATGGTGGGTGTTTGGCGATACCTCTTGAACAGATAAACCTTAAACAGTCTCCACGCTTTCTTTTTTATTAACAGGCTAAATCTGGGGGGCTATTAGCACAAATACACGATGCCTATGAAACAACCATAAAATCGCCAAATCGGAACAAGAAGGGGAAAATCTATTTCAAAGACCTCAGTTTTAATCATTTTCATAAAGAATACAATAGATGAAAAAGATACAGATTCTATTATCATGCTGCGCCCTGTTATTTTCAATATCGTGTAACAGCTATAAATACGGGGCCAATGCTGAGCCGACTCAAAAAAGTAATCTCACTTTTGGTGTCGTAAAATCAAAAATCATAAAAGGGAGTACTACTCAAGCCGAAATATTGGAAATCTTTGGATCTCCTAACCTGGTGTCGAAAAACAAATCGAACAATGAAGTGTGGAGCTACAACAAAATGAGTACTGTAAACAAACAGGGCGGTACCGATTTTCTATTTGGAGCAAGAGCATCTCAAAGCAGTAGTGCTCAATCGTTCGACTTAATCATCACATTTGACTCCAACGATATAGTTTCGGACTATTCAGTAATCTCTACCAGTTACTAACTCTAAAATTTCTACAAAATGAAAAAATACATCTTCCTTTTACCCATCTTATTTATACTTATATCGTGCGGGACCTCCAAACCTGCACTTTCACCGACAGAGGTAAAATTGATGACCACCAAGCAATTCGAGGCTGATTACAACCTTGTTTTCAGTTCGGCCATTTCTCTGCTCCAATCCGAGGGATTCTTGATAAACAGTACCGATAAAGAATCGGGACTCATTACGGCCAGCAAACAGATTGACAATAAAAATGCCGATTGGCAAATGGCTCTTTTAGGTAGTGCTACCGAAGCCTCCACTTCGCAAGCCTCTTTCTTCATTCAACCGCTCAACGACAGTTTGACCGAGGTTAAGTTTACACTCTACGAAGGTAGTGTCACCTCAACTCTCAGTCAGTTCAGCAAGAGTACCCGGAACAAGAACAGCATGGTCGAAGACCCTACCATCTATGCCAACTGGTTCAACAATTTGCGTAGTGAAATCGAGAGGAGAAAGGCACTTATGCAATGACACGGAACTGTTATGGACAGTTGAACTCTCATCAAACTCACCCGGACGAGCCCCCTCGCCCGGGTCTTTTTTTATCTCTCCCGAGGTCACAAAAAAGCTAAATCCGCCCCTTTTTCCCTCAAACTAAGTAGACCCGGGAAGAAAACCCCTACATGTAGGTATTGGGGAGCCGGGCCGTATATCCTTACTTTGCCATCGTAAAAACCAATCAACGTTACGACGATGAAAAGAACAGGTATCTTCTACGGCTCCTCGACCGGCATTACCGAGGGGGTAGCCCATACAATCGCCCGGGAACTGGGAATAGACTCCAACGATGTGCACGACGCCGCCCGTCTCTCGGCCGGTATGCTCGACAACTACGACGCACTGATACTGGGCTCCTCGACCTGGGGGTGCGGCGAGTTGCAAGACGACTGGTACGACGCCGTAAAAGTGCTGCGCAGTGCCGACCTCGGGCAAAAGACCGTCGCCCTCTTCGGCTGCGGCGATGCCGAGTCCTACCCCGACACCTTCTGCGACGCCATGGGGCTGCTGTACGAAGAGTTGAAGCAGACAGGCTGCCGTTTCACCGGCAACCACGTCTCTACCGACGGCTACTCGTTCACCTCGTCGGTAGCGGTTGTCGACGGAGATTTCGTAGGGCTTGCACTCGACGAGACCAACGAGCCCGACAAGAGTGCCGACCGCATAGAGACCTGGGTGAAAAGCCTCGACCTGTAACCCTCTAAACGCCATGCCCATGATGACCTGCCAATCCTTCCCGGCCGAATTGAAAGTCTTTCTCAACCACGTGTATGAGTACAAGAAAGGGGTACGCCACATGGTTCTCTACACCACCAACAGGCGGTATCAGGAGTTTGCCGTGGGACGCCTCAACAAACAGCACATCGACTACTGCATTCAACCCATCGGGTGCGACAAGATCAATCTCTTTTTTGGCCGACGGGAGTGCATCGAGGTGATTCAGTCACTGGCCTCGCGCCCCCTGAACCAGCTCACCCCCGAGGAGGATTTCATCTTGGGAGCCCTGCTGGGTTACGACCTGTGCGGGCAATGTCAGCGATATTGTAAACGTAAAGCCAAATAGATAACTCTTTTCCACATAGGATCTAATTTGCAAGGGGAAAAGAATCCTAAGATTGAAGTTTGTTTTTAGTTGTAAAAAAAGCCCACTGCGCCGCGAGGCACGGTGGGTCCTTGTTTTTCGGGGTGCAGGTGAAAACTCACCACACACCGGGCGACCGCCTCGCCACCCACGGTATGCGCCCGTGCGGGAAAGGAGGCCGCCTTGTGTTCTGTATTGCGGTTAATAAGGAATCTGTCTCTATTTCAGTCGGGCCAGCACCTCTTTGATGCGACGCATGGCCTCGGTGATGTTCTCCTCGGAGGTAGCGTAGGAGAGACGCAGGTAGTTGGGAGCACCGAAGGCGTCGCCGGCCACGGTAGCCACATGACCCACTTCGAGGATATACATGGCCAGGTCCGACGAACTCTTGATTTCACGCTCACCGTCACGTTTGTCCAGGTAGTAGCCCACCTCGGGGAAGAGGTAGAAGGCTCCGTCGGGGTTGTTCACCTTCAAGCCGGGAATCTCACGAGCTAGCCGCACCACCAGGTCGCGACGGCGCTCAAAGGCCCGACGCATCTCCTCCACACAGCTCTGGTCACCGGCAAAGGCAGCGGCAGCTGCCTTCTGGGCAATCGACGAAGCACCCGAGGTGTACTGCCCCTGCAACTTGTTGCAAGCCTTGGCAATCCACAGCGGAGCGGCAATGAAACCGATACGCCAGCCCGTCATGGCATACCCCTTGGAGACACCGTTGACGATAATCACCCGGTCGCGCACGGCAGGGAACTGGGCGATGCTCTGGTGGGCACCCACGTAGTTGATGTGCTCATAAATCTCGTCGGCCAGGACGAATACCTGAGGGTGACGTTCCAGCACGGCAACCAGCGCGGCCAGTTCGTCGTGTGAATAGATGCTACCCGTAGGATTGGAGGGAGAGCAGAGAATCAGCATCTTGGTCTTGGGCGTGATAGCCGCTTCGAGTTGGGCGGCACTCATCTTGAAATCCTGTTCGATACCGGTCTCGACAATCACACTCTTGCCCTCGGCCAGCTTCACCATCTCGACATAGCTCACCCAGTAGGGAGCCGGCAATATCACCTCGTCGCCGGGATTGACCAGCGAGAGAATCGTGTTGCAGATCGACTGCTTGGCACCGTTCGACACCACAATCTGCTCGGGGGTAAAATCAAGACCATTCTCATTTTTCAGTTTGGCGCAGATGGCCTGACGCAAATCCAGATAACCGGGTACGGGCGAATAGTGCGAGAAGTTGTCGTCTATCGCCTTCTTTGCGGCATCTTTGATATGCTGGGGGGTATTGAAATCGGGTTCACCCACACTCAGGTTGATTACATCGACACCCTGAGCTTTCAGTTCACTACTTTTTTGCGACATCGCCAGCGTTTGCGACGGCGCAAGGGCTGCCAAACGGTCGGATACTTGATTCATGAGAATAACTGTTTTAGGTTTTATAGGGTTCAAAGATGCGGAAAGGCGGGCTCAGAAAAACAAGTTTGCTCGATTTTTATGCTGAGCCGAACCTATCTTTTACAAAGATAGCGAAAGGCGAGAGTAAAGACAAATGAAAACGTAGTTTTCGAGTTTGGCTATACCGAGCCGAATCTTATCTTCTACAAAGATAGGGAAAGTTGGTCACAAACGAATCATGTTTGCCTCAGTTTTCACTATCTTTGCACGTTTTTTAAGGGAAAGAGATTATTTTATGAACGCAATCGTATCACAGATGATTATCCTGTTCATTCTGGTAATCGTCGGCTATTATCTGAGCAAAAGAGGCATGATGGACGCCGAGTTCGACCGCAAACTCTCCGAGCTGGTCATCAACGTCACCTGCCCCTGCCTCATACTCTCGTCGGTCATGGGCGACACCCTCCCCGACAAAAACCTGATCCTGCCCCTGCTCGTCGTGGGATTCGTCACCTACGCTCTTCTCATCGGGATCGCCATGCTGCTGCCGCGCTATCTGCACATCGTCCCCACAGAGCGCGGCGTGTACAGCTTCATGCTCGCCTTCGGCAATGTCGGGTTCATCGGGTACCCCATCGTAGCCTCCATCTTCGGGCCCAGTGCCGTGTTTTATGCCAGCATTCTCAACTTTCCCAGCACCCTGCTGATATTTGTCTTCGGTACCCTCTTCATCTCGGGCGACCAGACCAAGATGCGTTTCGATTGGAGCACGCTGTACAGTCCGGCCATGATTGCTTCGTATCTCTCGATTCTGATCGTAGTGGCCGGCCGGATACCGAGCCGCGTGGTCAGTACCCCCTTCTTCCTGTTGGGCAACGTGACCGTACCGGCAGCCCTGCTCATCATCGGCTCATCGATAGCCCAGGTCCCTATCCGGCGCATGTTCGGCAACCCCACCATCTACCTCATGTCGGCCCTGCGGCTGATGCTGATACCCCTGCTTATCCTCTACCTGTCGCGCCTGTGTCTGGTCGACGAGAACATTGCCAACATCAACGTGGTGCTGGCCGCCATGCCCGTCGCCTCCTATGGCACCCTCTTCTGCATCAAGTACAAGCGGGGCGAGGTGGTCATGGCCGAAGGTACCTTCATCACCACCCTGCTCTCGGTCCTGAGCATTCCGCTGCTCACCGCCTTTCTGTAAAGGTAATCATGGACGCTCTCCCTGCATCGTAAAAAAAATGCCCCTGTCCGCGAATGCAGACAGAAGGCATTTTCAACAAACACATCAAGATACGCAACGCGCAATATCTCAATTCTTTCGTCCCCTTTTTTTGGCCCAATAGGCGGAGTGGCATTCAACCGATCCACTTCCACAAGGGAATCATTTATCTATTTCAAGCAGCGTGGGTAAGGGCGGCAATAGCCTTCACGCTGTCGCCGTTGTAGCTCATGGGCGACATCACCGGCTCATAGTCGAAGGGGATAAACTCCGAAACCTGAGCGGTGGCAAAGCTCTGGTCGGCGTCGATGAAAAGGGTCAGTTTAGCCCCGGCCTTATGACCTACGGCACGAGGCAGCGTACCGATCGACTGGAAATTTCCCGACTCGACCATCTGTTTCAGGCGCGACACCTCGCTGCTCTCGAAGAGGAGTTCATGTTTTTTCAACACCTTTCCGTTGGCCCGGCAAACGGCAACCTTGTTACCCACGGCCAGTTTGATCAGGCCATAAATAATGAAGCACACGCCCACCACGATAAGGAAAAGTTTCAGCGACGATTGCGGATCGGTCATGAAACCCGAAGCCACAAAAGCCACCACGGCAACCAATACCGACCACACGCCGACCATCGAAACTTTCTTTTTGATTTCTACATAAGGATTCTCTGCAAATTTAGAGACTGTCGTCTCTTTCTCTTTATTTTCCATTTTCTTGTAATGCTGATTAGGTGATAAAAATATTAGTACAACGATTCGCCTTTCCCCGCGACATACACGGGAATCCGTCCGGCCGTACCACCATCGGGCACGACAAGAGGTCCAGAAGCGGCAAACCGGCTTCTGTCAGCGGGCAGGTACCACCTGCCTTACACTAAATCAGCATTTTGCAGAGTGAATAGAGATAGTGCCCGTGCGAACACAACTGGGCTCTATACCCCTCGTAACCGTATCGAATCGACTTCTCGCGAAGGGCCATGAGTTGGCAGCAACAATGCTGCACACAAGAGAATGCGGTATGGCTCCCCACCCGCTCGGCCACCGGCGATGAAGGGAATCGCACCTGATTGACGGCGGCAATTCGTTCGGCCGGAATGATGGCGACGAAACTCGGCCCCGAGTGGTGCGCATGCCCGTCGGTATCGACGAGAATATAGGGAGTGTCGGTTTCGTGAACCGAGGCATACACCCTCTCCACCTCGGCCACATGCAGTGCCGAGACCCAGCCCAATATCAGAGCCAGCGAGAAGACAAGCAGATGTTTCACAAAACCTTTCATATTGCAAACATACACAAAAAACGGGAGTTACGACAAATTCCGGCTCTGTTTTTTCACGGCACCCCTCCCCCGCTACCTCTCTTTCCCTGCTCTTGGAAGCGTACCGCCGCTCACCACGAATGGGGAGACAGAGCCCCCACAATACCTATATCATGCGATTGTACCGCCCCGGGGGGAGCGGTAATTTTGCAGCGAATAAATAATTGCAAATTTTTTCAGTGGAAAGTGATTATGGGGAAAATAAAATGGGGAATACTCCTGTCTCTATATTTATATAATGTACTACCTTTCGGCTCCCTCGCCGGGCAGGCTCAACACCGGCACCACCGGGAGGGACACCCGGCCGCAGCCATCGTCTCGGGCCGGGTCTCGTCGACCGAGGGGGGAGCCGTCCAAGCGGTCGACTTTGCCACCGTCTACCTCAAAGGAGGGCACTCGGGCGGCACAACCGACGAACAGGGCCGATACCGTCTCAAAACCCGACCCGGCGACTACACGCTGGTGGTCTCGGCCATCGGCTACGAGCCCTTCGAGAAACCGATTTCGCTGAAACGGGGCGAACACCTCAACCTCGACATCACCCTCACTTCCAAGACCCAGACCCTCGACGAGGTGACGGTAGTCGCCACCGGGGTGAACCGGGTGAAACGCTCGGCCTACAACGCCGTGGCCGTCGATACCCGCGAAATGCAGAACTCGACCAAGAACCTGAGCGACGCTCTGGCCAAGGCCCCGGGCATGAAACTGCGCGAATCGGGCGGCGTGGGCTCCGACATGCAGCTCATGCTCGACGGATTCAGCGGCAAGCACGTGAAGGTATTCATCGACGGCGTGCCGCAGGAGGGGGTGGGCAGCTCCTTCGGGCTCAACAACATACCCATCAGTTTTGCCGACCGCATCGAAATCTACAAGGGGGTCGTGCCCGTCGGCTTCGGTACCGACGCCATCGGCGGGGTCATCAACATCGTCACCAACAAGCAGCGCCGCAACTGGTTTCTCGATGCCGCCTACTCCTACGGATCGTTCAACACCCACAAGTCGTATCTCAATTTCGGACAGAGTTTCAAGAGCGGACTCACCTATGAAATCAACCTCTTCCAAAACTACTCCGACAACAACTACTGGGTCGATGCCGACCACGTGGAGCAGTGGAACGCCGACGGGTCTTCAATCATCACCGACGAGGTATTCCGGGTGCGTCGTTTCAACGACACCTACCACAACGAGGCCGTCGTGGCCAAGGTGGGTGTGACCGACAAACCCTGGGCCGACCGCCTCATGCTGGGCTTCACCTACTCGCAGATGTACAAAGAGATACAAACCGGCGTGCGGCAACACACCGTCTTCGGCGAGAAACACCGCCGGGGCCATTCGCTCATGCCCTCGCTCGAATACCGCAAGCGCGACCTCCTCACTCGCGGACTCGACCTCACCCTCACGGCCAACTACAACCGCAACGTGACCCACAATATCGACACCGCCAGCTACCGCTACAACTGGCTGGGAGAGCGTCGCCTCAACACCAACGGCCGGGGCGAACAGAGCGAACAGTATGCCCGGGCCTACAACGACAACTGGAACGCTACCGCCACCCTCAACTACCGCATCGGGCGGGCCCACACCCTCACCTTCAACCACGTGTGGAACGCCTTTCACCGCACCAACTCATCGTTACTCACCGGGGCCGAAATCAAGGACGAGTTTGCCAAGGAGACCCGCAAAAACATCTCCGGGCTCTCCTACCGGCTCATGCCCTCCGACCGCTGGAACCTCTCGGCCTTCGGCAAATACTACCACCAGTATGTATCGGGCCCCGTAGCTACCGACGACAAGGGTACCGACTACGTACTGGTAGAGCGCACCGTACAGCAGTTCGGCTACGGGGCCGCGGGCACCTACTTCGTTCTGCCTGGGTTGCAGGCGAAACTCTCCTACGAACGAGCCTGCCGCCTGCCCACCATCGAGGAGATGTTCGGCGATGAAGACCTCGAAAGCGGACAGGTCGACCTCCGCCCCGAGAAGAGCCACAACGTCAACCTCAACCTCAGCTACGCCCGCACCATCGGACCACACTCGTTCTACATCGAGGGCGGCCTCATCTACCGCAACACCCGCGACTATATCCAACGCAACATTCAAGACCTGAGCGGGGGCAAGGAAAATGCCACCTACACCAACTACGGCAAGGTGGTGACCAAAGGCTACAACCTCTCGGCCCGCTACTCTCTGGGTCGCTGGCTGAGTCTGGGTGGCAACTTCTCGCAGATGGACGTGCGCGACATGGAGCCTTACCAGATCGGCAGCACCGGCAACTCCACCCCCAACCTCACCTACAAGGCCCGCATGGCCAACGTGCCCTACCTATTTGCCGACAGCGACATCAACCTCTACTGGCACGACCTGGGCCGGAAAGGCAACCTGCTCACCCTCACCTACGACAACCAGTACCTGCACAGCTTCTGCTACAACTCCGAGGTGATAGGTACCAACAGCAGCGACTACATGATTCCCGACCAATTCTCGCACAACCTCTCGATCAGTTACAGCCTGCACAACGGGCGCTACAACCTCGCGTTCGAGTGCCGCAATTTCACCGACGAGAAACTCTACGACAATTTCAGTCTCCAAAAAGCGGGCCGGGCCTTCTACGGGAAAATCCGGGTCCACTTCGGCGACTGAACCGACTCACCCGACAAACCAATCACCAACCAAACATAAATACTGATGAATATGAAAAAGAATCTCTTCCTGTCAACCTGTACAACCCTCCTCGCCACCGGCCTGCTGCTCGTGTCGTGCCAGGAGGAGGGGCCCGCTACACCCACCGAAGTGTCGAACCTGACCGAAGTATCAAAAGGCAACTATGTCATCGCCGCCACGGTGGGTACCGGCAACAACGAGACCAACGTACTGCTCACGGCCGACCGTCTCGACGACCCCAACTACAAGGTGACCCCCACCGTACAGGGCACCCAAAACGACGGAGCCACCTACTGGGTATTCTACAACCAACGCTCGCTCTTTGCCCTCAACTACAATCAGGGAGAGGCGGGACAGACCGCTTCGTACAGCCTCAACCCGGCCTTTGAGATGACCAAAGACCCGCGTACCTACAAGTTGAGCCGATTCACCACCTACGGCTTCTACAACGACTACATCATGACCACCTCGTCGGGTAGCGGAACCATTGACGCCCAAAGCTACACCTACACCGACAAGAGCGGCCAGAGCCTCACCGAGACCTACTATCCCCGTCACTTCCTGCCGGCCTATATCGATGCCCGCAACCAGACGGCCAAAGACGGTACGGGAGCCGGCGACATTCGCCTGCGCGCCGAGAACTTCCTGGGCAACGGCGAATATGTGACCCTGGCCGGGCTGGAACAGGTGGGCAACTACCTCTACTCGGCTGCTGTCCCCATGGGATTGAGCCAGTGGGGTTACATACAAACGGTCGACGGCCGCGAACATGGCTACGTGCGCGAAGGCTACGAGGACTTGGTCAAGACCGAATCGGGCGGCTCGGGCAGCGGCTCCTACAAGGCCAACGAGCTACAATGGACCCAATACCCCGACGAGTGCTGGGTGGCTATTTTCAAGGACGAGACCCTCACCGAGCATAAGGTCATCAAGAGCGACCGCATCAGCTACGCCTGCGGCCGCAACCGCTCGCAATACTACCAGATGGTGTGGCAGGCCGACGACGGTTACCTCTACGTATTCTCGCCCAGCTATGCCAAAACCATGAGCGATGCCCGTCAGCAAACCCGGCTCCCGGCCGGTGTCGTACGCATCGACACCCGGGCCTCGTGGGAGGCTCTCGACTTCGACCCCGCCTACTACCAGGCCTTGAAAAATCCCGACGGCTCCGAAGCCGCCTTCCTGCGCAGCTGGTACACCTCGGGCAACTACTTCCTGCTGCTGGCCTACGATGCTCAGGGATTCAAGGGCACGGCCAACCGTCTGCTCATCTTCGACACCCAGGGCGACGGCACGCTGCGCGAGGTATCGGGGCTCCCCACCGACATCAGTGCGCTGAGCAACACCCCCTACATCGACGACGAGGGGCATGCCTACGTCGTGGTGAGTACCTCGACCGGTTATCCCACTGTCTATAAGATAGACCCCGCCGCGGCTACCGCCTCAAAAGGGCTCACCATCGTGGCCACAAGTGTGGCCGGTGTAGGAAAGCTGCAAGCCAATTGACCTCGTTCCGAAAAAAAGACCTGCCGATGAACCTTATTCTCGCAGGTCCTTTTTAATTTTACAAAGTCAAAAAGGAGGATCTCACATGAAAAAGGCATTCCGTAAAATACACCTATGGCTGGCAGTACCCTTCGGCCTCATCATTACCATCATCTGCTTCACCGGGGCCCTGCTGGTCTTTGAAGACCAAATCGCCCAGCTCACCAACCGTCCTCTCTACTATGTAGAAAAGGTCGGCGACCACCCGCTACCCCTCGGCACGTTGGTGGAAAAGGTGGAAAACCAGCTGACCAAAGGAGCCCCGATAACCGGCGTCACCGTCTACCCCCAACCCGACCGCACCTACCAGGTGAACCTGTCGGCTCCCAAGGGCGCAGCGGTCTATATCAACCCCTATACCGGCGAGATCAAGGGACAATACCAACGGTCGCCCTTCTATCGCACCGTTTTCACGCTGCACCGCTGGCTGCTCGACAGCCAACCGGCCAACGGCGGCATCTTCTGGGGGCGCCTCGTCACCGGTACGACCACCCTGCTCTTTGCCGTCATTCTCATCACCGGTGCCGTCATCTGGTGGCCCCGCTCCCGCAAGGGATTGAAAAACGGCATACAGATAGCCCTGCACAAGGGCAAAGCCCGCTTCTGGCATGACCTGCACGCCGCCGGGGGCATCTATGTGCTGTTGCTGGTACTGGTCATGGCGCTTACGGGTCTCACCTGGTCGTTCAAGTGGTACAACACGGCCTTCTACAAACTCTTCGGGGTAGAGACGAGTGCAAAGGCTCCGGCTCAAAAGCAACCGGCCCAACCGGGGAACAGCCCCGAACTCCCCTCCTCGTCCGATGTTCAACCGAGTCCCTTTGCCTGCTGGCAACAGGTCTACGACCAACTGGCCGCTGCAAATCCCGATAACCTGAAAATTGAAATCACCGACGGCTCGGCCAGCGTATCGAACAACCGCTACGGCAACACCCGCGGGAGCGACCGCTACACCTTCGACCCGCAATCGGGCGAAATAACCGGCTCGTCGCTCTACAAAGACACCGCCCGCTCGGGCAAGATGCGCGGGTGGATTTACGCCGTTCACACCGGAGCCTGGGGCGGGAACGCCTCGCGTATCCTGTGGTTCCTGGCCGCCCTGCTGGGCGCCACGCTGCCCCTTACCGGCTACTACCTGTGGATCAAGCGCCTCTATCGCAAACGCCACAACCGGGCCGGCCGCCGGGTAGCCCATTAAATCCAAGCTGTCCCACGACAAACACCCAAACAAAAAGCGCCGCATAAAAGCGGCGCTTTTTGTTTTTCCTATCTGTCACTACGTTTAAAACTTCTGCATGTCAACCAACCGCTTGTAATAACGGTCGAGTTTGATCAGTTCGTCGTGACGTCCCCGCTCCACGATTTCGCCTTCGTGCATCACACAGATGAGGTCGGCATCCTTGATGGTCGAGAGGCGGTGGGCAATCACCAGCGTCGTGCGGTTGCGCATGAGGTTTTCGAGCGCCTCCTGCACAAGCCGTTCCGACTCGGTATCGAGGGCCGACGTGGCCTCGTCGAGAATCAGGATAGGCGGGTTCTTCAAGATGGCCCGGGCGATGCTCACCCGTTGGCGCTGTCCGCCCGACAAGCGGCTGCCCCGGTCGCCGATGCAGGTATCGTACCCCTCCTCGGTAGCCATGATAAAATCGTGGGCATTGGCAATCTTGGCCGCCTCGATTACCTGCTCCATGGTAGCATTCTCCACGCCGAAGGTGATGTTGTTGTAGAACGAGTCGTTGAACAAGATGGCCTCCTGGTTCACATTCCCCATCAACTCGCGCAAGTCGCGCACCCTGAAATCCTTGATGTTGACCCCGTCGATGTAGATGCCCCCCTCGTTCACATCGTAGAAGCGGGGCAAGAGGTCGGCCATCGTCGACTTGCCCGAACCCGACTGACCCACCAGAGCCACCGTCTGACCCTTCTTGATGGTGAGGTTCACGTGCTTGACCACATTCTCGGTGTTATATCTGAACGACACGTCGCGATACTCGATACCCTCTTTCATGTCGGTCAGTTCGACCGGCTTCTCGGGGTCCTTGATGGGGTTCACAGCCGAGAGAATCAGGTCGACACGCTCCATCGAAGCCAGACCCTTCTGTATCGAGTAGGCCGCCTTCGAGAGGTCCTTGGCCGGATTGATGATGCTGTAAAAGATAACCAGGTAGTAGATGAACGAAGCGGCGTCGATGCTGCTCGTGCCCGAGAGAATGAGCGAACCGCCATACCACAGCACGATACAGATGGTGCAGGTACCCAAGAACTCGCTCATGGGGTGCGCCAGTGCCTGCCGCCGGTTGATGCGGTTGGAGATGCGATAGAATACATTGTTTTCGGCATGGAACCAGTTGATCATCTTGTTCTCGGCATTAAAGGCCTTGATGATGCGCAGCCCGCCCAGCGTCTCCTCGATAATCGACATCAGCAGGCCCCACTGGTTCTGCCCTTCGAGCGAACGGCGTTTGAGCTTCTTGCCCACCTGCCCCATGATATATCCCGCCGTGGGGAGGAGGATCAGCACAAAGACCGTGAGCTGCCAGCTGATGGCAAACATCGTAACCAGGCAAACGATAATCATAATGGGGTTCTTGAACATCATGTCGAGCGAAGCCATGATCGAGTTCTCGATTTCGCCCACATCGCCCGACATGCGCGCCATCACATCGCCCTTCTTCTCACTGGTAAAGAAGCCGATAGGCAGACTCACCACCTTCTCGTAGACATAGTTGCGGATATCGCGCACGATACCCGACCGCAGCGGAATCATGAAGTGCGAACTCAAATAGGTGGCAGCCGTCTTGAAGAAGGTCATCACCATGAGGAACACCCCCAAGATGAGCAGGGCAAAGCCGGGCCCCTCCTGGTCGATAATCGAGGTAATGTAGTAATAGAAGTTATTGACCACCACATCTTTGAGCGAACCGGAGTCCCACGGCATGAAGGTGTAGGTAGCCTGTTTGAGCTTGAACAGGATTTCGAGAATGGGGATAATGAGCGCAAACGAGAAAAGCGTCAATATCGATGCCAGTATGTTGAAAAAGATATTGAGTACGAGATAGTATTTATAAGGGGGTACAAACCGCCGCAGAATCGCAATAAAATCTTTCATATATAAGCCGTTGTGTCCCGAACGAAAATAACGGGGAATTTACGGTTGCAAAGATAGCACATTTACAGTCACGACCGCCGTCGGGTCCGAAAAAGTTTTATTCCGCGCCATCGTCCCCGCACACCCCTGGCTTCCACTCCCCTGTCGGGGCGGGTGGCCACACCCCGTTTTTTCCCTTTCTTTCGCTGCAAATGCTTGCACAGCCAAAATTATTGTCCTACTTTTGTACTCGAAGCGGAACTCCGGCATTATCCTTTTAGCCGATAGCAAGTTATGAATCAAACAAGTCACACATTATCGATTATCATTCCGGCCTACAACGAGGAGAAAACGATTGCAGAACTGCTGCAACGCGTGCTCGACGCCGACCTGGGCGAGGGAATAGGCCGCGAACTGATTGTCGTGAACGACTGTTCGACCGACTCGACCGGCCGCATCGTCGAAGCGTTCATCGCCGCCCACCCCGATGCCCCCATCACCTACTTGAAGCACGACCGCAACCAGGGCAAGGGCATGGCCGTGCGCACCGGCATACAGGCCGTGACGGGCGACTATGTGGTGATGCAGGATGCCGACCTCGAACTCGATCCCAACGACTTTGCCAAGATGCTGCCGCACCTGCTCTCGGGGCAATACCAGGTAGTCTACGGCTCGCGATTCCTGGTCGAGGAGAACTCGCACACCTATGTCAGCTACCAGATGGGCGGCAAATTCCTGTCGATCATGACCAACCTGCTTTACGGTCAACACATCACCGACGAGCCCACCTGCTACAAGATGTTCGAGACCCGGCTGCTGAAATCGATACCCCTCGACTGCAAGGGATTTGAATTCTGCCCCGAGGTCACGGCCAAAGTCTCGCGCCTGGGTTACAAAATCAAGGAGGTGCCTATCCGCTACTATCCCCGCTCCATCGAGGAGGGGAAGAAACTACGTCTCAAAGACGGACTGCAAGCGATTGTCACCCTGCTGAAATACCGTTTCTGGAAAAACACTGCACGATGAAAAACAGTTCTGCAAAATCCCCAAAGCAAACACCTGCGAAAAACAGACCCGCACCCCAAGCTAAATCCCAATCGGGCATCACCGTTTCGTGGGTTGTCAAGAACCTGGTGGCCGTAGCCATTGTCCTGTTTCTGCTGAACAAACTCGTAATCGGCATGCAACCAGGATACAACTGGGCCTATAACATGCTGAAAGGCAACCTGGAAGTCACACAACACTATGCCCACACGACGACCGACCAGCGATTCGAGATGAAACTGGGTCTCGCCCACGTCTACCTGCGCTATCTCAAAGAGAACACCCCGCCCGACGCCGTCATTCTGCTGCCGTCGAAAGAGGCCTTCTATCCCGAAGGAGCGGAACGCATCTTCTCGGGCGAACCCTACAACAAGCTGTGGGCCACCCGTTTCCTCTATCCCCGCCGGGTCGTACTCCCCTCCGAGCTGGGAAAAACTCCGTGGAGCCAGAAAATCACCCACGTGGCCATCGTCAATGGCGTGGGATATGAATACCTCAACTACGACGTAGAACACAAAGTCGCTCACGCCGTACTGCCCGTTCACCCAAAACCGTAAAGCCATGCTCATCACCCTCGGAATCATACTCGCCTGCCTCAACGGCATCTTTGTAACGGCCCTCATCGGCAAATCATTCTCATGGACCGAACGCATCGGCCTCTCGTTCCCTCTGGGAATGGCCTTGCAGACCCTCCTCATGGTTCTGCTCGACTGGGTGCATATCCCCCTGACCGCCACCTCGGTACTGCTGGCCGGGTGGGTTATCCTCGCCCTGCTGCTCTTTCTGGTGTGGCGCTACCGGGGCATCGACACCCTGCGATTCACGCCCGCCATGCTCAACGACTTGAAACAGGCCAACCTCGTGTGGGTGCTGTTGCTCCTCCTCGTCGGTTACTGCGAGTACATGAATTTTTCGAAATGCATCTTCTTCCCGCCCAGCGACCGCGACAGCCTCGCCGCCTTCGACACGCTGGGATTTGTGGCGGCTCACGACCACACCTACATGCGCATGAGCCTCTTCGATGCCGACTACAACCCCACGATACACCGTGCAGGCAGCAGCATAGCCTATGCCCCCTTCGTGCAGATGAGCTATGCCTACGTCTACCTGCTGGGCGCCGAGACCTCCAAAGCCATTCCGGCCCTCATGTACCTCTTCTTCGTCATCGCCTTCTACGGCATATTGCGACGCAATACGGGCAAGACCCTCGCTGCCCTCACCACCCTCTTCATGATGATGGCCCCCGAGATGCTCGCCTTCTCGTCGCTGTCGGGTACCAACGTCATGCAAGCCATCTTCGCCTCGCTGGGCATCGCCTACACGGCCAGCTGGCTGCGCAGCCGCCGCGACCACGAACTCTACGCCGGAGCCCTGCTGCTGGGTGCCAACATGTGGTGCCGCAACGAAGGGGTGGTCTTCATCGGTGCCGCCTGCGTTGTCCTGCTCATCGACTGCATACGCCGCAAAAGCTACCGCAAAGGGTGGTACTTCACCGGGCTGGCCCTGCTCCCCGCCGTCATCTGGTTCGCCTACATGAAAACCGGCGGGCTCTACACCGAGGGCATGGCCATCACCCGCCTCTTCTGGGACAGCGAGAAGGCCGGCAATATTGTCAACGGCTTTTGGGCCCTGTTCACCAACACCCTCTACTACGGCTGGACCTTCCCGGTATTCGCCCTGTTCCTCGTGGGGAATATCTGGTTCCTGATTAAAGGGAGAGACAACCTGCCTCTGCTGGGCATGATTCTGCTGAGCGTGCTTTTCTACGGACTGGTCATCTATCACGTAGACTACGTGTGGGACTCGATACAGAACGTGCTGGCCTACTCGTCCAAACGCTTCTTCTTCTGTTTCGTACCCATGTGCTGGTATTTCGCCGCAACTACCCGCATCGCCCGCCGGGGAGCCGACTACGTGGAGCGTTACCTCTCCCTGAAATAAATATTAGTCTAAAAAATGTGAAAATCACGCGTCTGTATTAAACCTTGACCCCCGGTCAAGGTCATATAGGCATGTGATTATCGTGCTCAATAGATTTGATTTTTTAAGATGTGGAAGAGAGGTTTTTTGGTCCTGATCGCGTGTATATCTTGTTTGATGGCCACACAGAATGCCAGTGCGCAGTTTACGATTACGGGAGTTGTCAAAGACAAAAGCGACGAGTTGCCGTTGCCCCAGGTGAGCATACGGTTGCTCTCGGCCCGCGACAGCACGTTCGTTACCGGAGTATCGAGTAAAAACGACGGCGCGTTCTCCCTGAATGTCACCAAGGCAGGCAACTACATCGTCGCCTTCTCGTTTCTGGGCTACAAGACCGCCTACGAACCCGTGCGGCTCGCCGCCGGTCAGGCTCGCCGCAACCTGGGTACGGTTCTGCTCGAAAGCAACGACATCTTGCTGCAAGAGGCCGTTGTCGTGGGGAAAGCCCCCGAGGTGGTAGTCAAGGAAGATACCGTCGAATTCAATGCCGACTCCTACAAAACCCAACCCAACTCGGTAGTGGAAGACCTGTTGAAAAAACTGCCGGGCGTCGAGGTCGACAGCGAGGGCAAGATAACCCACGCCGGGAAAGAGATTACCAAGATTCTGGTCGACGGCAAGGAGTTCTTCTCCGACGACCCCAAGATAGCCACCAAGAACCTGCCGGTCGACATCATCGAAAAGTTGCAGGTCGTTGACCGCAAGTCCGACCTGGCCCGGCTCACCGGCGTTGACGACGGCGAAGAGGAGACCGTCATCAACCTCACCATCAAGAAGGGCATGAAGCACGGCTGGTTCGGCAACGTGTCGGGCGGATACGGCCTCGACGGCCGCTACGAAGCCGGAGCCATGGTCAACCGCTTCTTCGGCGACAACCAGGTGACCATTCTGGCCGGGTCGAACAACACCAACAACATGGGCTTCACCGACCTGGGCGGCAGCCGCTTCCGGCGCTTCGGCGGCATGAACGGCATCAATACCAGCCACAACGTGGGGGGCAACTTCAACGTAGGCAAGGAGGAGATATTCCGCGTGGGCGGCGACGTGAGCTACAACAACAGCAACCGCAACGTGCTGCAACGCACCGAGCGGCAAAACCTCTTTGCCGACAGTACCTCCTATTACAGCGGTCACAACAAGATGAACGACCACGGACAGAATATCCGCGGTAATTTCAGACTGCGCTGGAACATCGACTCGCTCAATACTCTCGAATTCCGACCCAAGTTTGCCGTAGCCCTCTCCCGCTCCGACAGCTACGACTCGGCGCTCACCACCGCCGGCGACCTGGCCCGCAGCAAAGTCAATTTCAGTGAGAGCGACAACTTCAACAAGGGTACCGGCTACGACCTCTCGGGTGAACTCATCTACAACCACAAGTTCCTTTCACGCCCCGGCCGGTCGTTCAGTATCCAGGCCGAATACAAGTTCAGCAACACGCAGGAGGACGGTTGGACCAAGGCGCTCTACAAATACTACCAACTGGCCACCGACAGTACCCTCGACCAGATAGACGACAACCACACGTGGAGTAACAGTTACGGTGCCCGACTCACCTGGACCGAACCGTTGGGCGACGTGACGAAGGGGCGCTTCCTTACCTTTTCCTACCGTTTCCGGGCCAATTTCAACAACGCCGACAAATACACCTACGACGTACTCACCGACCCCCTCACGGCAATGGCTCTCGACACGGTGCGCAACAACGACCTGAGCAACAGTTTCCGCAACGACTACTACATGCACCGGGCCCAGGTGGGATTCAAGCAGGTGAAACCCACCTACACCTACGATGTGGGTGTGGCCGTGGAACCCTCGTCGTCGCAATCGATCGACCAGATAAACAGCAGCCGCAACATTCCCAAACGCACCGTCTTCAACGTGGCGCCCTACCTGCGCTACCGCTACAAGATGGGCAAACAGACCTCGCTGCGCATCGACTACCGGGGTTCGTCGTCGCAACCCACGATGGCCCAACTGCAACCCGTGGCCGACGTGTCGGACCCCCTGCGGGTCGTTATCGGTAACCCGCTGTTGAAGCCTTCGTTCAAGAACACTCTGCGGGTACGCTTCAACGACTATGACCAGACAAGCCAACGGGCCATCATGGCCATGCTCTTCGGCGGATTTACCACCAACAGCATCATCTCCGAGACCATCTACGACGCCACCACCGGCGGACAGACCACCACCTACCGCAACGTCAACGGCGTGTGGAACGCCTCGGGTATGTTGATGTTTACCACCCCCTTCCGCAACAAGCACTGGCAACTGAACAGTTTCAGCCGACTCAGTTATAACAACAACGTGGGCTACAACAACGGCATGCGCAACGATGCCGGTTCGTTCAACGCCGCCGAGAATCTGGGCATCGCCTTCCGTTCCGACTACTTCGATGCCGAACTGCGAGGCAACTACCGGTATGCGCTGGCCACCAACAGCATGCAGAACCAGCGGGACCAGAGCACTCACAACTACGGCGGTACCCTCAACCTGAGCGGATACCTGCCCTGGTCCATCACACTGGGCACCGACCTCACATACAGCGGCTCGGCCGGTTACTCGGCAGGCTACAACACCGAGAGCTGGCTGTGGAATGCCCAGGCCTCCTACCAGTTCCTCAAAGGGAAAAACGCCACTATCGCCCTCAAAGTGTACGACATTTTGGGACAGCGTAACAGCATACGCCGTACCGTCACGGGTAACTACATTCAAGATGTGGAATACAACACCCTCAACACCTATGGGCTGCTGACCTTCACCTACCGGTTCAACACCTTCGGTGACAAACGTCCCGACATGGGTCCCGGCGGGCCCCGCGGCTACGGACACCCCGGCCCTCCCCCGGGCGGCCCGGGCGGACGCCGTCCCTTTTGACGAGATTCAAATTCATTCCTTCTTACAAACAAAACCCCTGTACCGAGGTCTCTCGGTACAGGGGTTTCCCTTTTATCGTCCGTACCTTCTCAATGCACGGTCACCATCGTAGCCCCGAAACCATACTCGCGGAACGAGGCGTCTTGGCATGTGCAGTTCTTGTACTTGTCGCGTATCTCCTTCAACAGGGCATTGCGCAGCACCCCCTCGCCCTTGCCGTGAATGAAGACAATCTTGCGGCCCTTGGCGTGCCGGTACTGGTCGAGCGTCTCGCGCACCTTGTCGAGCTGGTAGTTAAGGATATCCGAGTTGGAGAGCCCGGCCGTCGTGTCGAGCAGCGCCGAAGCGTGCAGGTCCACCTCGACGATGCCGGGCTTTTCGGCATGCCGGGTTACCGGTTTGCGCACCGGGTTGTCGACACTCTTCTTCATCTTCATCGCCCGTTCGAGGTCCGAAGCGTCGAAAAGCATGGGACGCACGGGTACATCGTTCTTCACCAGGTCGATGCACCACGACGGCTCGTCGAAATAGAGACTTTCGCGGAAGGTGTGCAGCTTGTAGAACTTGGTCGTGTCGAGCCGGTACTCCACCGCCACGGGGCTCTTCAAGGCAAAGTGCTTGTCTTTCTTGAAGGCGATGTACTGGATACAGATGCGTTCGAGCGCATTGACGTCTTCCTGCCCGAACTCTTCGAGCAGCAACTGGATATTGGGCTCGATTACCCCGGCATAGCGGGTACGCCACCCTTCGTCGTCGCGGCTGAGGTAGGCAAAGTAGAGGTAGTAGTTGCTGTCGTTGACCAGATAACACGAGAAGCGGGTCGTATTCAGGTGCTTGCTCTCGTCGGGCACATAGGCCAGCGTAATGTTCAGCCGCTCACCCTCGGGACGCTCCTCGACCGCGAGGTCGTCCTCCTCGTCGGCCGGTTGGGCAAACGTCCCCTTCTCGACCGGCGACACCTCCACCACCTTCGAGGTCGGCACGGGAGCACTCTTTTTGGCCGGTTCGGCCGGTTCTACCACCACACACTCGCGGGCCAGGACCGGAGTCTCGAAACCATCTTCATCGACATAGGCTATATCTTTCACGATTCTCACCACTACACCGCCTCCTACGGCATTGAGGTAGCGCACTCTATCTCCTACTTTTACCATAATATCATCATTTTAAAGAGTCTCGCGATTCGCCGGCGGCTTGTGATTTCGCTGCCGCAAACCGTACTATATTCGGCAAAGTTGCTTATTTTTGCACGATATTCAAAACAGATTATGATAAAAACTCAGAATATTCGCATCGAGGATTTCAACTATCCTCTGCCCGACGAACGCATTGCCAAGTTCCCCCTCGCCCGGCGCGACCACTCCAAGCTGCTGGTCTACCGCCAGGGCCAAATCGAGGAGCACCACTTCTACGACCTGCCCGACGTGCTGCCGGCCGACAGTCTGCTGGTCTTCAACAACACCCGGGTGATACAGGCCCGGCTCCACTTCCGCAAGGAGACTGGCGCCCTCATCGAGGTATTCTGCCTCGAACCGCTCGACCCGCACGAATATGCCCTCTCGTTCCAGTCGACCCGGTCGTGTTCGTGGCTCTGCCTCATCGGCAACGCGAAGAAATGGAAGAGCGGCCCCCTCACGCAAGAGGTTGAAATAGACGGTAAAACCGTACGCTTCACCGCCGAGCGGGGCGTGCCTCACGGCAACGCCTGCGAGGTGCGCTTCTCGTGGGACAACCCCGAGGTGACCTTCGCCGCACTGCTCGACCATGCGGGCGAACTGCCCATACCTCCCTACCTCAACCGGGAGACCGAGGAGAGCGACAAGACCACCTATCAGACGGTCTACTCCAAAATCGAAGGGTCGGTAGCGGCTCCCACCGCCGGACTCCATTTCACCCCCGAGGTACTGACTGCCCTGCGCGACAAAGGGATACCCGAACTCGAACTCACCCTGCACGTGGGGGCCGGCACCTTCAAGCCGGTGAAGAGCGAAACCCTCGAAGGACACGAGATGCACACCGAGTACATCTCGGTAAGCCGCGACCTCATCGACACCCTGGCCCGCACCGACCGCCGCGTGGTAGCCGTGGGCACCACCTCGGTACGCACGCTCGAAAGCCTCTACTACATCGGCAAGATGCTGGCCACCAATCCCGATGCCGAGCCACACGACCTTGTCGTGAGCCAGTGGCAACCCTACGACGGCAGCCCCGACATCGACCCGCGCGAGGCCCTCGCCCACATCGTCGACTACCTCGACCGCCACGGCATGACGCGCCTCGTCACCGCCACCCAGATTATCATCGCCCCGGGCTACCACTACCACATCGTGCAGGGCATGATTACCAATTTCCACCAACCGCAAAGCACCCTGCTGTTGCTGGTATCGGCCTTTGTCGACGGACGCTGGCGCGAAATCTACGACTACGCCCTGGCACACGGTTTCCGGTTCCTCAGCTACGGCGACAGTTCGCTGCTGCTCCCGTGACATTCGCCCCGGCAGCCACACAATAAAACGGCAAAAAATACGTATCTATATTAGTATCGGTACGCACGAATGAGGAGGCGGGTAATGCCACCCGCCGCCGTTGTCGTCGTCCCACGAGACAGAGATGAAGATAAAGACGGTATTTTGGGGATTGGCTATGGCCGGCGTGCTGGCGTCGTGCTCGGGTGCAAAGCTAAGCGTTGCCAACGAGCAATACGCCCGGGGCGAATATTACGATGCCGCCCAGACCTACCGCAAGGTGTACGGCAAGACCAACCCGCGCAAGGAGCGCAAGCTGCGGGGCGAGATTGCCTTCAAGATGGGCGAATGCTACCGACGCATCAACATGGCTCCACGCAGCGCGGCAGCCTACCAGAATGCCATACGATACGACTACCCCGACAGCATGGCCCTCTTCTACCTGGCCCGCAGCCAGCAGTTCGAGGGCAAATACAAGGAGGCCATCAAGAACTACCAGGCCTTTCTCGAAACCAATCCCCTCAGCACCCTGGCCAAGAACGGCATCAGAGGCTGCAACCTCGCCACCCAGTGGAAGGAGAATCCCACCCGCTACGTGGTCAAGAAGGCCACGATACTCAACTCGCGCCGTAGCGACTTCTCGCCCATGTATCTGGGCACCGACTACGACCAGATCTACTTTACCTCATCGACCGAAAAGGCGCTGGGTAAAAACAAAAGCGGAATCACCGGCACCAAAAACAGCGACATCTACTTCTCCAAGAAAGACGAGCGGGGTGCCTGGCAAAAACCCGAACCCGTCGAGGGCGAGGTCAATACCGAAGACGACGAAGGGGTCATCAGTTTCAGCCCCGACGGCACCACCATGTACCTGAGCAAGGCCCGTCGCGAACCCAATGCCGACACCTCGGTCGAGATTTATACCTCGACCCGCACGGGTGCCCAGTGGAGCGCGGCCAAGAAATATGAAATCACGGCCGATACCCTCTCGGCCTTCGGCCACCCGGCCGTATCGCCCGATGGCCAATACCTCTATTTCGTCTCCGACATGCCGGGCGGATACGGGGGGAAAGACCTGTGGCGCATCTCGCTCACCGAGAAGGAGGGCACCCTCGAAAATCTGGGCGTACAGATCAACACCCCGGGCGACGAGATGTTCCCCTACATTCGCAGCAACGGCGACCTCTATTTCGCCTCCGACGGCCACCCGGGCATGGGCGGACTCGACATCTTCCGCGCCCGCATGAACGACTCGGGCATGTGGCAAATCGAGAACATGAAATACCCCATCAACTCGTCGGCCGACGATTTCGGTATCACCTTCGGCGAAGAGGAGACCGGTTTCTTCTCGTCGAACCGGGGCGACGGTCGGGGCTACGACAACATCTACACCTTCGAACTCCCCTCGATTCGGGTGTGGATCAGTGGCACGGTGCTCGACAAGGACGACGAGCCGGTGCCCGACGCCATTATCCGCATCGTGGGCAACGACGGGTCGAACCAAAAGGAGTTTGCCCGCAAGGACGGCAGCTTCCGGTTCAAGCTCGACCGGGGCGTGCACTACGTGATGCTCGCCACCTGCCGGGGCTACCTCAACTCCAAGCAGGAGTTCATCTCCGACTCCGAAGAGAAAGATGCCGAGTATGGGGTCAACTTCGTGCTCGCCTCCATCAGCAAACCCATTCTCATCGAGAATATCTTCTACGATTTCGACCGGGCCACGCTGCGTCCCGAGTCGGAAGCCTCGCTCAACGAGCTGGTCAAGATGCTCAACGACAACCCCAACGTATCGATCGAACTGGGGGCTCACACCGACATGAAGGGCAGCGAGCAGTACAACCAGCGGCTCTCCGACCGACGGGCCCAGTCGGTAGTCGACTACCTCATCAAGTCGGGTATCGACCCCCGCCGCCTGCAACCCAAAGGCTACGGCGAGAGCAAGCCCAAGGTCATCACCAAGAAACTGGCCTCCCAATACCCGCAGTTCAAGGAGGGCGATGTGCTCACCGAGGAATATATCAACAGCCTCACTCCCGAGGACCAGGAGATTGCCAACCAGATAAACCGGCGTACCGAATTCCAGGTACTGTCGATTACCTGGAACCTGTACTAATCATGATGTGCGAGTCGGTATTCGAGGCGGAACCCAGAACGACATTCGATGATACGACAAGGGACGCACCGATGGTGCGTCCCTTGTCGTATGCTGTAACCTTCCACGCACACCGTGCGGAGTGGCGGCAGAGAGCAACCCTTACCGCAGTTTCAACCGGTCGCCCACCGAGGGGATATAGTCGTCGGGGAGCTTGTTCATCTTATAGAGATTTTTCAGGCGAATGCCATACCGCTGGGCAATGGAGTGCATCGAGTCGCCCGAGCGGACCACCGTGTAGTCATACCCCTTCTCGGCCTTCTTCTTTTTCTTTTCGAGGTAGACAATGTCGCCATTCTCCAAGGGATAGTCGCGGGGCACCTCGTTATATCCAGCCAGCTTCTTGGCCGAGAAACCAAACTCCTGCGCAATCGACTCGAAGGTATCGCCGTTGCGGGCCTCGATATAGAGCAATCCCCACGAGCGATACACCGGATGCGGATTTTCCACCTCGACGGGCGGGAGATCTTGCACGCGGATAGGCTTGAATTTCGGGCGGTCGTATTGGTAGAGTTCATAGAGTTCGATAGTCTGTATCAGCTTGTTGGCATACGACCGGTCGGTGGCATAGCCACATTGCTTCAACCCCTTGGCCCAGCCCCGGTAGTCGGTCACCTTCAACTCGAAGAGCGAGGCGTAGCGGGGACGTTTCAAGAACTTGGCATGGTCGTCAAAAGAGTCCTCGGGCGAGTCGTATTTGCGGAAACAGTCGTCCTTGCGGTCGTCGTCGTGATAGACACGCTTCCCCTTCCAGTCGCTGTGGCACTTGATGCCGAAGTGGTTGTTCGACTTGCGGGCCAGCTCGCTGCGTCCCGCCCCCGATTCGAGCAACCCCTGCGCCAGCGTGATGCTGGCCGGAATGCCATACTGTTTCTGATGCTTGATGGCTATCGATTTATATTGTTCGATATAGTCGAGATAAATTTTGTTTTTACGCTGGGCCGAAAGAGGGGCCAACGCCAGAATAAGAAACAGAAGGGTAACAAGGTATCTGAATTTCATCATGTATCTGAATCTAAAAATGGACGATAAAAAATTCCTGTTCTCAAAAATTTCGCTATATTTGTTACTCGAATAGAGGAGGCGGATCGGTCAAGTCAAACCGCAAGCGAATTTCCCGGTTGACCCTCTGCTCTCACCTGTTCCTGTATCAGTCAAAGCAAATAATAACCCGCTTAACCCCAATTATGGAAAACAAAAATATCACCACAAAGATAATAGTTTGCTCGTATGAAGAGCTAAACGACGAGGAGAAAAAGTTGGTCGATGCCGCCAAAGAGGCCTCCAACCGTTCCTATGCCCCCTATTCCCGTTTTCAGGTAGGGGCTGCCGTGCGTCTGGCCGGCGGAGTGCTGGTCTCGGGCAGCAACCAGGAGAATGCCGCCTACCCGTCGGGCACTTGTGCCGAACGCACCACCCTCTTCTATGCCAACTCGCAATACCCCGACCGGGCTGTCGAGGCACTGGCCATCGCCGCCCAGACGGGAGGAAAATTCATCGAGCACCCCACCGCTCCCTGCGGGGCCTGCCGCCAGGTGATACTCGAAACCGAGGAGCGTTACCGCCACCCCATTCGCATCTACCTCTACGGGACCAACGAGGTCTATATCGTCGACTCGATAGTGGGACTGCTGCCCCTCTGCTTCGGCAAAAGCGACCTGCCCGAATAGAGACACCCCGCCAGGCCGAAACAAGACGGCACCCGGCAGAGACGAGACCACAATGAGAAAACTCGGTTTTCATTTGCCCCGTCTCTCACTTTTTCGTACTTTTGAAGAATAGAATCCGCCGCCACGACGCGGCGCCTCTCCTGCACGGGAACAGCAACTCGGCACAACCGTTCCCGCGGGGAAAAGTGAAGAACAGAACTTGAATACGCGATATGGACAACTATATTGTTTCGGCACGGAAATACCGCCCCTCGACCTTCCGGTCGGTAGTCGGTCAAAAGGCGCTCACCCAAACCCTTAAAAACGCCATCGACTCGAAGAAGCTGGCCCACGCCTACCTCTTCTGCGGCCCGCGGGGTGTAGGCAAGACCTCGTGTGCCCGCATCTTTGCCAAGACAATCAACTGTTTCCACCCTACCGAATCGGGCGAAGCCTGCAACGAATGCGAATCGTGCCGGGCCTTCAACGAGCAGCGTTCCTACAACATTATCGAACTCGATGCCGCCTCGAACAACTCGGTCGACGACATTCGCACCCTCATCGACCAGGTGCGTATCCCACCCCAGGTGGGACAATACAAGGTCTTCATCATCGATGAGGTGCACATGCTCTCGGCCGCAGCCTTCAACGCCTTCTTGAAGACGCTCGAAGAGCCGCCCCACCACGCTATCTTCATCTTGGCCACCACCGAGAAGCACAAGATTCTGCCCACCATTCTGTCGCGGTGCCAGGTCTATGACTTCCAGCGCATCACCACGGCCGACATTGCCGAGCACCTGCAATATGTCGCTTCGCAAGAGGGCATCACCGCCGAACCCGAAGCGCTCGACATCATCGCCCAAAAGGCCGACGGAGGTATGCGCGACGCCCTATCGATATTCGACCAGGTGGTGAGTTTCACGGGCGGACACATCACCTACAAGGCCGTCATCGAAAACCTCAACGTACTCGACTACGAATACTACTTCCGGCTGGTCGACGCCTTCCTGCAAGGCAACGTGCCACAAGCGCTCCTCATTTTCAAGGAGGTACGCGACCACGGCTTCGAGGGACAGTTTTTCATCGGCGGGTTGAGCCGTCACCTGCGCGACCTGCTGGTGAGCAAAGACCCTTCGACCCTGCCGCTGCTCGAAGTGAGCGCCTCGGTGGCCCAACGTTATGGCGAACAGGCTCAAAAGTGCTCGCTCGCCTTCCTCTACCGGGCCATGGAGCTGAGCAACCGCTGCGACCTCGACTACCGCATCAGCAACAACAAGCAGTTCCTGGTGGAGCTGACCCTGATACAAATCTGCCAGATTATTCACCCGGTCGGCTCCACCCCTCAGGAACCGCCTCTGCAAAAGATAAATCCACCCACACCGGGCAGCGTGCCACAACCGGCACCGGCCGCACAACCGCAGACTCAGACTCGTCCGGCATCACAGCCACAGGCCCCACACCAACCTCAGGCAAACCAGCCTCAGGTACAGGCACAACCGGCGCCACAAACTACTACGGCCGAGCCGCAGGCGACCTACCGTCCGGCCACGATACGCCCGACGGCTCCGACACACAAACCGGCTGCCGCGGCCCCGGCTGCCCAATCGAGAAAAGCGGCTCCCGTGCGCATCTCCATTCACCAGAAACCGGCCGAGGCTGCTCCGGCCGAACAGGTCGCCACGGCACAAGCGGTACTCGACACCCCCTTTACCGAGGAGGCGCTCAACACGGCCTGGCTGGCATACACCCAGACCATTCCCACCGAGGTGGTGCTGGTCAACACCATGCAGAGCTGCCGTCCCAAACTGCTCGACCCCCGCACCTTTGTCGTCTCGGTCGATTCGCAAATTCAGGTCAACTGCATCAACGAGCATTTCCACGAACTGATGTCTTTCCTGCAAGACGCATTGAAAAACAACCAGTTCTCCATGCAGCTGCGCATCAACCAGCCGGGCGAGAAAGAGATTATTTTCAGCCCCAAAGATGTGTTGAAGAAGATGATCGAGAAGAACCCCGACATCAAAAACCTCTACGACACCTTCGACCTCGAAATCGCCTGACAACGACGCCTCTCCCGCCGTCGGTTACAACGGGATACCGTACTCGTGTTTCACCTCGTCCATCACAAAGGTACTCATGAGCGACCCCATACTCTCGATGGTTCCCAGCACATTGAGGATAAACTCCTGATAATATTTCATATCGGGGGCATGGATTTTAAGCAGATAATCATAGTCGCCCGAGATGTTGTAACACTCGGTCACTTCGGGAATCTCGCGCACGATGCGGGTAAACTCGGTAGCAATGTCGCGGTTGAGCCGGATCAGCTTCACACTGCAAAAAACCACAAAGCCGCGGTTCAGCTTGGCCGGGTCGAGCACAGCCACATACTTCTTTATATAGCCGTTGGCTTCGAGCCGTTTCACCCGCTCGAATACCGGCGTAGGCGACAGGTTGACCCGCGACGCCAGCTCCTTGGTGGTAAGACGCGAGTTTGTTTGCAATACACGCAGAATCTGCAAGTCGGTTTTGTCCAGTATCTCCATAGAACACCATTCTCCGGGTCGTGACTCCCGGACTATAAAACAAACAATTTATTCTTGACAATCGCCCAAATATAGATATATTCTCCTTATTATTCGATTTTCTTGTATGATATTTTTCAAATAAATAGTTTTGTACAGTAAAATTATTCTACTCACCCGATAAAAACCAGACAGAATATGGACCCGAAAAAATTGCACTTCGAGACTTTACAACTCCATGTGGGACAAGAGCAACCCGACCCCGCCACCGACGCCCGGGCCGTCCCCATCTACCAGACCACCTCCTACGTGTTCAGCGACTCGGCCCACGCCGCCGCACGCTTCGACCTGAAAGAGCCAGGCAACATCTACGGCCGGCTGGGCAACCCCACGCAAGATGTACTCGAACGACGCATCGCCGCCCTCGAAGGGGGTGTAGCCGCCCTGGCCGTCGCCTCGGGAGCCGCCGCCGTGACCTACACCTTCCAGAACCTCGCCGTCGCCGGCGACCACATCGTCGCGCCCAACACCATCTACGGCGGCACCTACAACCTGCTCGACCACACGTTGCCCGCCTACGGGGTCACCACCACCTTTGTCGACCCGGCCGACCTCTCGAATTTCGAGCAGGCCATACGGCCCAACACCAAAGCCATCTTCATCGAAACGCTGGGTAACCCCAACTCGGGCATCATCGACATCGACGCCGTAGCCGATATAGCCCATCGCCACGGCATTCCGCTCGTTATCGACAACACCTTCGGCACCCCCTACCTCATACGCCCCATCGAACATGGCGCCGACATCGTAGTCCACTCGGCCACCAAGTTCATCGGCGGCCACGGCACCTCGCTGGGCGGCATCATCGTCGACTCGGGCCGTTTCGACTGGGCCGCCTCCGGCAAGTTTCCCCAACTGAGCGAACCCGACCCCAGCTACCACGGAGCCCGCTTCATCGACGTGGCCGGCCCGGCCGCCTTCGTCACCCGCATACGGGCCGTCATTCTGCGCGACACCGGCGCCGCCATCAGCCCCTTCAACGCCTTCCTGCTGTTGCAGGGACTCGAAACCCTCTCGCTGCGGGTCGAACGTCATGTAGAGAATGCCCTGCGGGTAGTCGAATTCCTCGCCCGTCACCCCAAGGTAAAGAAGGTCAACCACCCGGCTCTGCCCGACCACCCCGACCACGCCCTCTACGAGCGTTACTTCCCCCACGGGGCCGGCTCGATATTCACCTTTGAAATCAAGGACGGCGAGGCCGAAGCTCACCGGTTCATCGACAGCCTCGAAATCTTCTCGCTGCTGGCCAACGTGGCCGACGTGAAATCGCTGGTCATTCACCCCGCATCGACCACCCACGCCCAACTGACCGACCGCGAGAAGGCCGAACAGGCCATCTACCCCGGCACCATACGCCTCTCCATCGGCACCGAACATATCGACGACCTCATCGCCGACCTGTCGCAAGCCCTGGAAAAAGTATAACACACTCTTAATCATACAAGCGAAGCCCCCAACCGAGACTTGTCCCGATTGGGGGCTTCTTGCCAAATAACATCATCGCCTGCCCGATTGTTTCCTTCTACTCAGAGAAATGTCAGATGCGCGCGAAATCATACGCCCACGACGACCACACAGGAGGCTCCACAACAACGCCTTATTCAACCCCGAACTTGTAGATACAGGTGCTCGAATAGGTCTCGCCCGGACGAAGCACTACCGAGGGGTAGTTGGGTTGGTTGGGCGAATCGGGGTAGTGCTGTGTCTCTACACAGATGGCAGCCCGCCGAGGATAGGCGATACCCCGCTTTCCCTTCACCTTGCCGTCGAGGAAATTACCCGTATAGAACTGGATACCCGGCTCAGTCGTATAGACTTCGAGTACGATGCCGGTCGTGGGGTCGCTGATGCGACAGGCCACTTTCGACAAATCGCCGCCGGTCGACAGGACCATATTGTGGTCATACCCCATTCCGTTCTTCAACTGTTCGTCGTCGGCATCGATATCGCGCCCCACCGTCTTGCCGGCCCGGAAATCAAACGGCGTCCCCTCGACCGGACGAATCTCGCCCCATGTCATGAAGGTGCTGTCGATGGGCGTAAAGCCGTCGGCACAGAACTGCACCGTCTCGTCCAGAATATCGTGGGCCGGGTTGCCGCTCAGGTTGAAATAGGAGTGGTTGGTCAGGTTCACGATGGTAGGCTTGTCGGTCGTGGCCGTATATTGCAGCCGCAGTGCATTGTCCGAAGTCAACGTATAAACCACCTTCACATCGAGGTTGCCGGGGAAGCCGGCCTCGCCGTCGGGACTTTGCAGGGTCAGTTCAAGCGTGGTGTCGTTAGGTTGCACGGCATTCCACACACTGTGGTGAAATCCCTTGGGCCCCCCGTGCAGACAATGTCCGTAGTTGTTTTGCGGCAGTTGATACTCCACCCCGTCGAGGGTGAAACGACCCTGAGCGATGCGGTTGCCATAGCGGCCGATCAGAGCGCCGAAATTCCCGTCGATATGGATATAGTCGGCAATGGAGTCATGTCCCAGCACCACGTCGCGATACTGGTTGTCGCGGTCGGGAACCATGACCGACACGATACGCCCGCCGTAATTGGTCACACACACCTCCATGCCCGACTGGTTTTCCAGTACATAGAGTTTCACCGGTTTCCCGTCGACGGTAGTCTCGAACTTCGAGCGGTCCAGACCCGATTTCGTCACCCCTTCCGTGTCCGATTTCGAAGTGCAGGCAGCCAGCAATACAACCCATGCCCCTGCCCAAATCAGTTTACTGTTCATAAATGTATTTTATTTATCCGACAATCATTTATCCAGCGAGTGGCAAATGCGGGAGTTGATTTCCCGAATGCGATCTTCGTCCATCTTCACCACCTTACGGTCGTAGGTCATGATACCGTTTACCTCCACCTCCACATCGGTCGTTTGGGTATAAACAGCACCGGTAAAGCCTCGCTCAATCAGGTCGAGCAGCTCCTCGCCATACTTGACATACTGGTCGGTCACCTCTTTCGACGATTTGAACTGTATGTATCCCCAGTTACGGTCGGGAGTCCACAGATGACCTTCCATCGGGAAGCCTATACCCCCATACTCACCCAACACGTTGGCCCGATGGGTATCATACAGATACATGCTCGGACCGGGATAGTGGTGCAGGTCGAGTATGTCGCCGCACATGAAGAAGTTTCCGCCACTGGCCGAGTTGACCAATCGGGAGGGGTCGTATTGCTGAGTCCACTCGGTAATCTCAACCGTCTTGAACTGCCCCCAGGCTTCGTTGAAAGGCACCCAGGTCGAGATGCAGGGATAGGAATAAAGGTAATCGATAATCTCTTTCCACTCCCTCCGGTAATTGGCCTCGGACTCGGCGCTCCGCTCAAACTCGGAACCCTTGAAGTAGGAGCGGTTCTGCCATTCGCAGCACTTCTCACCACTGGGCATATCCTGCCATACAATCATGCCGATACGGTCGCAGTAAGTGTACCACAAAGCCGGTTCCACCTTCACATGCTTACGTATCATGTTGAAGCCCCAATCCTTGGTCTTCTTCACATCATAAATCATCGCCTCGTAGCTGGGAGCCGTGTAGAGACCATCGGGCCACCAACCCTGGTCGAGCGGACCGAAATGGAAAATATCGCGGTTGTTCAACTGGAAGCGCATGATACCCTTATCGTCTCGTTTCATCGAATACTTGCGCATGGCCGCATAACTCGAAACCCGGTCTACCACCTTGCCGTCGCGCAAGATATTCACCTGCAAGTCATACAGGTAGGGAGAGTCGGGCGACCACAGTTTCACCTCTTCGGGCATGGCCACCTCTACGGCCTGGCCGTTCACACTACGGCCGCTTGCCACCTCCTTGCCCCCGTCGAGGACAATCACTTCGGCCACAACCGAAGCAGCGTCGGCCGAAGTCTCCACTCCTACGGAGAGCACGTTTCGGTCGATATCGGGCAAGATTCGCAAATTCTCGATATGCATGTCGGCTACCGGTTCCAGCCACACCGTCTGCCAAATGCCACTCACCGGCGTGTACCAGATACCTTCGGGGTTATTCACCTGTTTGCCACGAGGCTGATACCCCGCATCGGTCGAGTCGTAAACCCGAACAACCAAGGTGTTGGAACCGCTCTTCTTCAAAGCCGGGGTAATGTCGAACGTGAACGGTGTGTAGCCACCCTTGTGCATACCCACCTTCACATCATTCACCCACACGTCGGCCTGCCAGTCGACCGCTCCGAAATGCAACAGCACATGCCGGCCACGCCATTTCGAGGGCACCGTGAAATCACGTTTATACCACAGAGCCTCCTCTTTGCCCAATTGTTTGCCGACACCCGACAAACTCGACTCCACGGCAAAGGGCACGAGAATCTCACCCTCATACTGCCGGGGCATGGCTGCACTCTTCGGCTCTATGGCATAGCTCCACAACCCGTTGAGGTTGGCCCACTCGCCCCGTTCCATGATGGGACGCGGATACTCGTTCCACACTTGATTGACATCGATATTCTCGCCCCACGACGTCTTGATGCGATCGCCTGCCGGAGCATACTGGGCCCACACCACCGTGGCGGCCGCCCACATTCCACATGCTAAAAAAACAGATTTCATATTCATATATCTCTTATTTTTTCTCACTTCAAAAAAGCATTGTATATGATTTCAGAATTGTCGCTATCTGATTTAAACAAATTTCTGTTCTACATAACTATAACGTGAGTTCGATGAATTATAACTATTTGTAAATTTGGTGATTAGCGAAAATTGTTGTAACTTTATAGTGTTCAATTACAAAGTATTACAAACAATAATCGCTATGATCACCGAGGACAAAGTTACAGAATTATATTGTATGGCGGACGACTTCTGCAAGTTTTTTGATGCAATGATGGAAAAATATACGCTGAAATCAGGCACCAAGCGGCGTTATCACCGCGATTCGACTATGTCAAAGGCAGAAATCATGTTGATTATGATATTGTTCCATGACTCCGGCTACCGTTGTCTGAAACATTTCTATCTGGAAAAAGTATGCAGACATCTGCGCCACCTCTTCCCAAAGATTGTTTCATACAACCGTTTTGTGGAGCTTGAAAAAGAAGTGGCAGTACCATTGGCTCTTTTCATTAAGAAAGTGTTGCTTGGAAAATGCACAGGCATAAGTTTCGTGGACAGCACCCCGTTGCGGGTATGCAGGAATCAAAGGATACATATCCACGAGGTATTCAAGGGTATAGCCCAAAGGGGCAAGTGTTCCATGGGATGGTTTTTCGGTTTCAAACTGCATTTGATATGTAACGAGAAAGGCGAGCTGCTGAACTTCATGATAACTCCGGGTGATGTCGATGACAGGAAACCGTTGGAGTATAAGGCGTTTGTCGAATTCATCTACGGAAAGTTGGTTGCAGACAAGGGCTATATCGGCAAGAACCTCTTCCGACGCATGTTTGTTGACGGTATACAGCTTATTACAAAACTCAAAAGTAACATGAAGGGGGCTTTGATGAGTGTGTCGGACAAATTGCTGCTTAGGAAACGGGCTATTATAGAGACGGTAAACGACGAATTGAAAAACATTGCGCAAGTGGAGCATTCCAGACACAGAAGCTTTGACAATTTCATCGTAAACATACTGGGGGCGATTGCGGCGTACTGCATGTTTCCAAAAAAGCCGTGTATCAATGTACAACGTACATTTGACACACAGCTTGCTTTGTTTTGAATTCGTCGAATTCACGTTAACTATACAACGAATCGTAGCACTCCCCATAGACACGCTATCTATTTCTATTCGTTGTCACAAATATAGTCTACCAATCGCGGGGCCAATATAAATAATCTTCCAAAAAATACCTCTTTTCTTCCAAATCAATCATTTCAGGACAAACTATCACGTTCGAATTGTTATTCTTGACAAAAAATTATTTGACAGTAATCGAGTAAGACTTATATCGAAAGCCCAAAGTACAATTAGACTCATTTTGACAAGTCTACTCATTTATAAAATTTATGACATAAAGCAGAATGACGGGACTCTTTTTGAAAGAGCCCCGTCATTCTGTACAATAAATTCATCTGGTCCTTACTGCTGGTTGAGCAGGAAATGCTTGAAGGCATTAAAGCCCACGGGCATCAGGATACTCTGCTTCTCGCCCTGCATGAATTTGCGCAGTTTCCCGGGAACCGAGACAGGTTCGCCGATGGCCGATTCGACCGTATCGAGGAATTTGGCCGGGTGGGCCGTTTCGAGACAGATACCGATTTCACCGGGCTGTAACCCGTCGACCAGTGCCTGGTAACCGCAGGCTCCGTGAGGGTCGAGCAGATATCGCTCGTTGCAGAAGGTGTCGTGCATGGTGCGACGTATCTGGTCGTCGGTATAGCTTATACCGCTGATGTCTTCACAGATAGCCTCATGCGAATGTCCGTATAGGTCAAGTATGCGGGCAAAATTGCTGGGGTCGCCCACGTCCATGGCATTGGCGATGGTCGCTACCGAGGGGCGCGGCGTATAGACACCCGTGCGCAGGTATTGCAGAAAGACGTCGTTGCGGTTGTTGGCAGCGATAAAACGCTTCACGGGGAGCCCCATGCGCTTGGCAATGAGTCCGGCCGTGAGGTTGCCGAAGTTACCGCTGGGCACGCTGAACACCACCTGCTCGGGGTGCTCGACCATGCCGCACAACTGGGCATAGGCATAGAAATAGTAGAACGACTGGGGCAGGAAACGGGCCACGTTGATGGAGTTGGCCGAGGTGAGATAGAGTTTCTCGTTCAGCTCGGGGTCCATAAAGGCTCTCTTCACCAGCGCCTGACAGTCGTCGAAGGTCCCGCTCACCTCCAAGGCGGTGATGTTGTGACCCAACGTGGTGAACTGCTTCTCCTGAATCTCGCTCACCTTGCCCTGCGGATAGAGGACAAAGACCTTCACCCCGGGCACATCGAGGAAACCGTTGGCCACGGCACTGCCGGTATCGCCCGAAGTGGCCACCAGCACATTGACCTGTCGCTTCTCCTGCCGGTTGAAATACCCGAGCAGACGGGCCATGAAGCGGGCACCCACATCTTTGAAAGCCAAGGTAGGGCCATGGAACAGTTCCAGACTATACCGGTTGTCGGCCACCCGCACCAGCGGAATATCAAAGTTGAGGGCATCGTAGACAATCTCTTTCAACTTGTCGGCCTCGACATCTTCACCAAAGAAAGCCTCGGCTACCACAAACGAGATTTCGCGCAGCGTCATCTCCTTCATGTTCTGGTAAAAAGCTGGTGGAAACCGGCGAATTACCTCGGGCATATAAAGCCCCTTATCGGCTGCCAGCCCCTTGACCACAGCATCGTGCAGGGAGACTGGCGACGTTTTTTTGTTCGTACTGTAAAACTTCATCACGCTTCTATTTATTCTCGAAAGAACTCTTTCATAAATTCATCGCCCACCAGCGACCCGTAAGCCCCACAAGCGGCACTGAACTCGTCGTAGCAGTCGACTCCGTCGGGCTCTACCCCGGGTTTGTAGATGACAAACGGTACGGGGGCTGCCGTGTGCGTGCGCACTCGACAAGGTGTGGGGTGGTCGGGCAAGAGGGCAATGGCCACCGGTTCGTCCATCTGACGCACCGCCTCGATGAGCGGTTGCAACACGCGACGGTCCAGATACTCGATCGTGCGGAGCTTCAACGCCACATCACCTTCATGGCCTGCCTCGTCGCTGGCCTCGATATGCAAATATACAAAATCATGTGCATATAGTGCATCGATTGCAGCCTGAACTTTTCCCTCATAATTGGTATCGTAGAGTCCGGTCGCTCCCTCGACCTCGACAGGCTGCAAACCGGCATAGACACCGATACCCCGAATGAGGTCGACAGCCGAAATGACCACACCGCTTCGTATGCCGTAGCGCTGGGCCAGCGTCTCCATGCGGGGCTTGTAACCCGGCGACCAGGGCCAAATGCTGTTGGCGGGGTCTTTCCCCTCGGCCACCCGCCGCAGGTTCACGGGGTGGGAAGGCAGAATCTGTTGCGAGCGCAGAATCAGGTCGTTCAGCCGGTCGGCCGTAGCCGAAGCCTCGGGCACCAGCGGGCGCACCATCACATCGCGGAAGTGGGTACCGGGCACATCGTGCGGCGGGGTACAGTCGACCCGCTTGTCGCCCCCTTTGAGTTTGAGCAGGTGGCGATACGACACCCCCCGGAAGAAGTGGACCTCGTCGTCGCCCAACTCCCGTTGCAGGAAGTCGATGAGTTCGGCAGCCTCGGCCGTAGAGATATGACCGGCCGAGTGGTTCTTGATTACACCGTTCTCAATGCAGATGAGGTTGCAGCGCATGGCCATCTCGCCCGGCTCGATGTCGACCCCCATGCTGGCCGCCTCCAACGAGCCCCGCCCCTCGAACACCCGGTCGAGGTCGTACCCCAGCACCGCCAGGTTGGCGATTTCGCTGCCCGGGTGATACCCCTCGGGCACGGTTTTGAGCCGGCCGCAGCGGCCGTGAGCCGCCAGCCAATCCATCGCAGGCGTATGAGCCGCCTGCAAAGGGGTACGTCCCCCCAGTTCTTCCACGGGCTCGTCGGCCATGCCGTCGCCCAGTACAATGATATGCTTCATGACGAATATCGGTTTTTCTTATCGTATGTTGGCAATTCCTATAATATCGGCAAAGACACCGGCCGCCGTCACCTCGGCACCGGCCCCGTATCCCTTGATGACCATGGGATACTCGCGGTAACGCTCGGTGGTGAGCAGAATCACGTTGTTGCTCCCTTCGAGATGGTAGAAGGGGTGTGCCGAATCGACCTCGCGCAGCCCCACCTCCACCGCACCGTGGTCGAGCGTGGCGACAAAGCGCAACACCCGTCCCCGGTCGGCCACCTGCCTGCGATAGGCCTCGAAGGTGGCATCGTAATCGGGAATCGCCCGCCAGAAGTCGTCGAGCGTCCCGGTGAAATAGGACTCGGGAATAAAGAGGTTCTTCTTCACATCGCTCTGCTCCACCCGGTATCCCGCCTCGCGGGCCAGAATCACCAGTTTGCGGATTACGTCCTGCCCGCACAGGTCGACACGCGGGTCGGGCTCGCTGTATCCCGCCTCCTGTGCCATGCGCACAGCCTGACTCAGCGGCACCTCGGCACTCACCACGTTGAAGATGTAGTTGAGCGTACCCGAAACGACCGCCTCGATTTTGAGTATCTTGTCACCGCTGTTGATGAGGTTGTTGATGGTATTGATGATGGGCAGCCCCGCCCCCACGTTGGTCTCGAAGAGATATTTCACATCGCGCTTGCGGGCAGTCTGTTTCAACGCGCGATACGAGTCGTAGGAGCCAGAAGCTGCAATCTTGTTCGAGGCCACCACCGACACGTTGTGGTCGAGCAACGACTGGTAAAGCGCCGCAATGTCGGGACTGGCCGTACAGTCGACAAAGACCGAGTTGAAGATATTCATCGCGATAATCTCCTCCTTGATTTTTTGAGGCGAAGCGGGCGTACCCTCGCGGTCGAGCAGTTCGATGCAGTGCTCGATGTCGATACCCTCGCGGTCGAAGAGGCATTTGCGCGAATTGGCGATGCCCACCAACCGCAACTGCAAAGCCTTGGTATCGAGCAGACGTTGCTGCTGTTTGCAGATTTGCCGCAGCAAGTCACGCCCCACCGTTCCCACCCCGGCCACGAAGAGATTGAGCACCTGCGACTCGGATAGGAAGAACGAGTCGTGTATGACGTTGAGCGCCTTGCGCAGGCTGTTGCGGGCAATGACAAACGAAATGTTGGTCTCCGATGCCCCCTGGGCACAGGCAATCACATTGATACCGTTGCGCCCCAGCACGTTGAACAGCCGGCCGGCAATACCGGGGGTATGCTTCATGTTCTCCCCCACGATGGCCACGGTAGCCAACTCCTTCTCGGCCTCGATGCCGCTGATTTCGCCCACGGCAATCTCCTCCTTGAACTCGTCGCGCAGCACCCGCACCGCCAGGTCGGCATCGGCGTTGCGCACGGCAAAGGTCGTGTTGTTCTCCGACGAAGCCTGCGATACCAGAAAAACGCTGATTCCCGACTCGGCCAACCGCTTGAATATGCGGGAGTTGATACCGATAACCCCCACCATGCCCATACCCGACAGGGTAATGAGGCAAGTATCGTTGATCGACGAGATACCCTTGATGGCCTTCCCCTCGATGTGCGAATGGTCGGCCGAGATGAGGGTACCGGGAGCCGACGGGTTGAAGGTATTCTTGATGAGAATGGGAATGTTCTTGTGAAACACCGGATAAATCGTGGGCGGATAGATGACCTTCGCCCCGAAGTTGCACAACTCCATCGCCTCGGTAAACGAGAGCCGTTCGATGACATAGGCCGTGTTGATGACCCGCGGGTCGGCCGTCATGAAACCGTCGACATCGGTCCAGATTTCAAGTTGCGAGGCCCCCAGTGCCGTGGCCAGAATCGACGCCGTGTAGTCCGACCCACCCCGACCCAGATTGGTCACATCGCCCGTCACGCGGTCCGATGCGATAAAGCCGGGCACCACGGCCACCCGGGGTAGCTCGGCAAAATAGCGCTTCACCAACTTGTTGGTCTCCTCGAAATCGACGATATGCTTGCCATACTGGCGCCGCGTCTTGATAAAGAAGCGGGCATCATAATGAGCCGCCCCATCGACCACCCGGCTCACAATGAGCGACGAGAGGCGCTCGCCATAGCTCACAATCGTGTCGAGCGTCTTGGTCGAGAGGTCCTTGATGAGCGACACCCCCTTGAAGATATTGCCCAACTCGCCCAACAGCGGGTCGATAAGAGCCAGCAACTCGGTCTGCTTTTGTGGGGCAACGGTATTGGCCACCATCGTCTTGTGCCGCTCGACGATGGCCCGGAAGTGACTCTCATACCCATCGCCGCCCTCCACGGCCACACGAGCCGTCTCGATGAGTCGGTCGGTAATCCCGCCCAGGGCCGATACCACGACAATAACCGGTTCGTGACAACTCTCTACTATCTGTTTCACACTCGACATGCTCTCGACCGAACCTACCGAAGTGCCTCCGAATTTCAATACTTTCATAGCTACACTATATATTGGTCCAACCTGCCGTCCTCGCACAGGGAGCAGGCCCTACCCATTAAAAAAGGTTGACTGAAAAAAAACAATACCACAACGGTCAATCGAAACAAAAAACAAAATCCTCCCCCCCTAAGGGGTGATACCCGTTGCAGTCATGCAATGACAAAAGATGGTATGTAGCAGTACGGTCATTGTGTTCGTCGCTTGGGGGCGGACCCACAGCCCCGGCATCGGCATGAAACCGGTGACGGACATCGAGCCTCGCCAAACATTTTCTTTTTTTGCAAATGTAATCTTTTTTTTGTTTTTCAAGCAAAACAACCACAAAATGATTACCGATATTCCCGTTTCTTTTACAATTTTATATTTTACAAGTGATTTTAAACGACAATTTGAATTATCTTTTTGTTACAAAATCGATTAGGCCACGGCCAACCGCAAATATTTTGCCCGGCAAAATGCTATTCTTCTCTCGCAAATGATTATTTTTGTGGAGCCAAAAGGGGGTCAGGCGAGGAGAGGCATCGCCCCTCCGGGAAATTCGGGCGCCCCATCGGTTCCACTTTGTAAAACCATTGTGTATGTCTGAAAATATAACATCGGTTCTCATCATCTACACCGGTGGTACCATCGGAATGGTAGAGAACAGCCAGACGGGAAGTCTCGAACCGTTCAATTTTCACCATCTTCTCGACAAGGTCCCCGAGTTGCGACAACTCGGTTTCTCCATCTCGACCGTGCAATTCGAGCCCCCCATCGACTCGTCCGAAATCGAACCCGACTCGTGGGTAAAACTGGTACACATCATTGCCGACAACTACGACCTCTTCGACGGCTTTGTCGTGCTGCACGGTACCGACACAATGGCCTACACGGCATCGGCCCTGAGCTTCATGCTCGAGAACCTCAACAAGCCCGTCATTCTCACCGGCTCGCAACTGCCCATCGGCATGCTGCGCACCGACGGCAAAGAGAACCTCATCACCGCCATCGAAATCGCCGCCGCCAAAAATGCCCACGGCGAACCGCTGGTACCCGAGGTGTGCATCTTTTTCGGCAACCACCTGCTGCGGGGAAATCGCACCACCAAAATCAGTGCCGAGAGTTTCAACGCCTTTGTATCGACCAACTACCCACCGCTGGCCCAAGTGGGCGTACATATCCACTACGACGAGAACCAGATTGCCCGCGTCACCCGCAAGCCACTGCGCCCCCACTACCTGATGAACACCAACATCGTGGTGTTGAAACTCTTCCCCGGCATCTCGGAGCAGACCGTTCGCTCCATCTTGAACATTCCGGGACTGAAAGGGGTCGTACTCGAAACCTTCGGCTCGGGCAACGCCCCGGTCAAAGAGTGGTTCCTCAACCTGCTCAAAGAGGCGGTCGACAAAGGCATCGTTATCGTCAACGTGAGTCAGTGCATGGGCGGCACCGTGCAGATGAGCCGCTACGGCACGGGAAGCAAGCTCGAAAATGCCGGCGTCGTGAGCGGATACGACAGCACCACCGAGGCAGTACTCACCAAACTGATGTTCCTCTTCGGCCACAAATACCCCTCGAAAGTGGTCAAGGAGAACATGAACTGCTCCCTCAGCGGCGAGATTACCCTCCCGCTGCACAACTAATAAGGACCACTTTATTTTATTGAGATACCCGTGAGGCGAAGCGCAAAAGTTGCTTTGCCTCACTTGTTTTTACCCATCTGCGACCAGCCGGTCACGATGATAAAGGGGACGGCCAGAGCCATAGCCAGAATCAGGAAAAGACTAATCTCCACCATCTGGGCCACCCCCAGCGTGAGGTAGAGGAAGAGAGCCATGACCAGCACCTTGATGCGGTAGACGATGCGCGACATCTGGCGATAAACCGGCTCCCGGTTCGCGTCGGTTATCTCGACCGGATAGTTGCACCACTTGGGGTGGCTCTGCACCCAGGTGAGCAACCCATACAGCCCCAAGGCTATCGCGGGCAACAGGAGTGCGGTCGAGGCAGCACCCCAACGGTCCACTTCGCCCTGGGCGTTAAAGTGCAGGGGCACTTCGGCCCGGTTGTCGAACTGTATCCACACCCCCACCCCAAAAGAGGAGAGCAGGAAAAACAGCGCCGGCACCTCACTCCAAAATCGTTTCATGACAATCACGGTTTATTATCGGGTCTGTTCTATCGCTTCACAATCAGTTTCTGCATACCGGGAGTCACCCAGCAGTCGATACGCACCGTATCGGTAGGGTTCTGGTAGAGGAAGAGCGCCTCTACTCCCGGCAGCGAATCGACCAATGCCCGGCTGCGCTCCAAGCCCATCACCATAAAGGCGGTGGCATAAGCGTCGGCCGTCATGCAGTCGGGGGCCAACACGGTGGCACTCAGCAGCGAGTGCTGCACGGGATAGCCCGTCACCGGGTCGATGGTGTGGGCAATGCGTTTGCCGTCGACCACGCGGTAGTTACGATAGTTGCCCGAGGTGGCCAATCCGCCCCCGGTCATCTGCAACACCTCTTCGATAGTCCCGGCCTCACCCCCTTCGATGGTCGGACGGTTCACCCCTACCCGCCAGGGCTTCCCCTCGGGGTTGCGGCCGCGCACCACCATCTCGCCACCGATTTCGACCATGTAGTCGTCGATACCGCGATCGGTGAGCAGTTGCCCTATCACATCGCAGGCATATCCTTTGGCGATGGCCGAGAAGTTGAGGGTGACCAGCGAGTCGCTCTTGACCACCCGGTGGTTCTCGAGCGAGAGCTTGTTCATGCCCACATGGGCCAGCAGACTGTCGACCTGCACCGAGTCGGGGAATATCCCCTTCTTGAAGCCGAATCCCCAGGCATTGACCAGCGGCGATACCGTGGGATCAAAGGCTCCGCCCGTGCGGCGATAGACCTGCTGCGAGGCGGTAAAGACCTGCTCGAACCACGCATCGGTCTCGATCGGTACCCCCTGGTTGACCCGCGTGATGAGCGAGGTATCGTTGAAGGGCGACAGAGAGCCGTCGAACCGCAGCAACTGCTGCTTGATGGCCTCGGCCAACGACTCGTCCGACCGGTAGGTAATGTGGTAGAAGGTGCCGAAAATAAGCCCCTCGTCATACTGGTAGGTATTACGGTCGCAACGGCGCACCGCACTGACCACCAAGAAGACTATCAAAAACAGAACTATGGCTACCCACGAACGGGCATATCGTCTATCCATAACCGACTCCTAAAAATAGATGTGTTCCAACAGAATTTTCACGCCGAGACCGATGAGTATCACACCGCCCAGCACCTCGGCATAGCTGTGTATGTGACGACCAAACTGACGGCCCACCCACACCCCCGCTAACGAGAATACGAAGGTGACACCGGCAATGACAATCGTGGGGAGAACCATCGACAGGTTGAGGAAGGCAAACGAGATGCCCACCGCCAGCGCATCGATACTCGTAGCCAGCGACAGCCCGATGAGGGTACGCGTATCCGAGGGATCCATGCAACAGGGCTCCTCCTCGTTCTTGCGGGGCCAGCCCTCCCAAATCATCTTCGCGCCCAGGAAGAGCAACACCCCGAAGGCCACCCAGTGGTCATAATCCTCGATATAGCTCTTGAACCCGATACCCAGCGACCAGCCGATAAGCGGCATGGCTCCCTGAAACAGCGCCATGAAACAGGCAATCTTCAAGACACGTCTCCACTTGAAGGGCTTCAACAGCACGCCCGACGTCAGCGACACCGCAAAGCTGTCCATACACAACCCCACGGCTAAAACAAAAAGTGCTAATAGCGACACAAGTTATTCAGATTATTGTTTTCGTGCAAAGGTACAAAAGTTCCCGGCTCGCCCAACACTCCCGCCGGGACAAATTGCACAAACAAAAGCGGGGGAATCGCAGCTGTCGGCAGTTACGGTTCCTCCGCTATCACACACATAACACAGTATATATAGAAAACACCTCACGGTGCGGAATGGTTCACAAGAGCGGGGAGGAGGTCCCCGACGCCTATCGGGGAGCGTCGTTTGTATCTCTAAAACAAGCCCCCTCCCGTTTTGTTTGCCGGTTAGGATTATTTTTCACTTTCCCTACCGCGCCAGTGCTTTTGCGGGAAGAGTTCCCTTGACCCCGTAAAAAGTACAACGAACGCTTCACCCACCCGGAGGGACAAGCGGTATATAACAACAGAGGGGGCGTCCACCAAACCTACGCACGAGTCGAAGAAACCAAAGGGTGCAAACGGTATATAAAACAAAAGGGGCGTCCACCCCACGTGGATACCCCTCTGTTGTTTCCTTATCATTACCCCTCGGCTTGAAGCGGTGGCGTGACAAACCTTACTTGTGACCCTTACCCTTGTGCTGACCGTTCTTGCCGCCATGCCATTTCATCATGGCGCGCGGGAATTTCATCTGGGCATTTTTGAACTTGAAGAGTTTCTCGCTCGACAGGAAGGTTTTGAACTTGTCGTAATACTCGCGGTCGAGCTGGGCCATCTTTTCGTCTTTCTCGAGCAGGGCCTGGGCGGCCTTTTCATACTCGGTATCCGACACGGCGCTCTTCGAGCGGGCTACTCTGCGTGCAAAGTCGCGAGCCTCCTTGTCGATTTTCCATTTCTTGGCTTCCAGCTCTTCATAGAGGGTGAAAAACTGTTGGGCCTCCTGGTCGGTAAGCCCTATCTGTTTCTGCATGTAATCGCGGCGAAACTGGCAGAACTGCTCAAACTTCGCCTTGCGTTGCTGCTGACTGGCGGCATCTTTCTGCAACTGTGCCGAAAGCGACATCGGCAAACCGAGAAACAGGATTACCGACCATACTAAAATTGCTCTTTTCATAATCATCGTTCGTTAATAGTCACCCTCGGTGTACAACATCTCATAAGCCGTATAATCGTCGACATAGTGGGCTATCCACTCGTCTTCCACCGAGTTCTCCTCGGCGGCCGAGGCGGTCATCTCCACATCGGGCGTCGCGCCCTTCTCTACCGAGAATATCCCGGTGAACATCTTCATCATGAGCCACACGCCCGCAAACATGGCAGCCATATAGACCCACGGCCTGATTCGCAGCCACAACGTAGGTTGCTCGGGCAGAGGAATTTCCCGCTCGGGCAGACGCTCTACCATCTTCTCGGTAAAATCGGCAAAGTAGCCTTCGGGCACCTTCATGCCGTGCTTGCGACCGATTTCATCTAATAGGGGAGTCTTCTTTTCCATAGCTACACCTTTTGTTAGTTAGACGCGAAATGAGTGAAAAGGTTTAAATCAAATGTGCTCGTGCAAATATTTTTCTATCTTCTGGGCGGCATGGTGATACGAGGCTTTCAAGGCCCCCACCGAGGTACCCATGATCTCCGACATCTCCTCATACTTCATCTCGTCGAAGTAGCGCATGTTGAAGACCAGCCGCTGCTTCTCGGGCAACTGCACGATGGCCTCCTGCAACAGCCGCTGGGCCCGGTCGCCGTCGAAATAGTCGTCGCTCTCGACGTTGAGCAGGAGGAAATCATCGGCATCGTCGGCTTTGAGGTTGCGCTGTTCCCGCTCCTTGGCCAGGAAAGTGAGCGTCTCGTTCACGGCAATGCGGTAGAGCCAGGTCGAGAGTTTAGCATCGCCCCTGAAATACTCGATGCTGCCCCAGGCCTTCAAAAAGGTATTTTGCAATAAATCGTTGGCATCGTCGTGCGAAAGCACCATCTTTCTGATTTGCCAGTACAGCGGTTGGCTGTACCGGGCCACGACCTGGGCAAAAGCCTGCCGCACCGTGGCCGGATTTTGCAACTGCTCGACGACAATATCTTCGTTATACTCTTGCATGAATCACTCTTTTGCGGGGATAAAGATACACAGAGCCAACGGTTTGTTCCTAACATATCCGGCTCTTTTTTGTTATTTTTATTATTCAATCGCTTGGTCAAGACTTTTATTCCGCTACATTTGTCCCCCTGAACCGGGCACAAGCCCCTCTCGCTTTATCTTGAATTATGGAAACGAACTCGATACTCCTGGCCTTCCTGCTCACGATGATTGCCGGTCTCTCGACCGGTGTGGGGAGCCTCATCGCCTTTTTTGCCAAACGCACCAACACCAAGTTTCTCTCGGCCGCCCTGGGCTTCTCGGCGGGCGTGATGGTCTACATCTCGTTCATGGAGCTGATGCCCGAGGCCGTGGGCATGCTGGGACAGCAGATGAGCGCGCGCATGTCGCACATCACTATGCTGCTGGCCTTCTTTGCCGGCACCTCGTTTATCGCCCTCATCGACTTCCTCATTCCCGAGGACGAGAACCCGCACGAGGTGCACCGGGTGGAGGAGCTGGCCGACCGGCAACGACTGCGTCGTACCGGCGTGATGCTGGCGCTGGCCATCAGCATACACAACTTCCCCGAGGGGCTTGCCACCTTCGCCTCGGCCTTGGGCAACCTCGACGTGGCTATCCCCATCGTCATCGCCATCGCCATTCACAACATACCCGAGGGTATCGCCGTGTCGGTGCCCATCTATCAGGCCACGGGCAGCCGCAAGAAGGCCTTCTGGTATTCACTGCTCTCGGGTATGGCCGAGCCGGTGGGCGCCCTCATCGGGTTCCTCTTCCTGCTCCCCTTCTGGACTCCGCTCATTCATGCCCTGCTGCTGGCCTTCGTCTCGGGTATCATGGTCTTCATCTCGTTCGACGAACTGCTGCCCGGTGCCGAGAAGTACGGACATCACCACTACGGCATCGGCGGCGTCATCACCGGCATGGCCGTCATGGCATTCAGTCTGCTCCTTTTTCTGTAACAGGAAGAGAAAAAATCACTACTTGTGAGGATTGCGGAGGAAAATTTTCTGCCCTTACTTTGCGCCTGTCAAATCCGGGGCCGGCTCTACCGTGGCTGTTCCCGAAAAGGTAAACAAGACTTATGAGAAAATTTTTGCTCCCGGCCTTAGGGCTCCTCGTTCCGCTGGCGTCTGCGGCCAATCCCCTCCCGGCCTCGACCGATTCGTTGGGAAACCGCATCTACAACCTGAACGCCGTCACCGTCATCAGCAACCCCAAATGGGAATCGAAACTGCTCGAATTTCCCGGCGCCATCACCTACCTCGACGCCGAGGAACTCGACCAGAAGAGTATCCGCTCGGTGAAGGACATCTCGACCCTCGTGCCCAACCTCTTTATCCCCGACTACGGGTCGAAGCTCATCTCCTCGGCCTATATCCGGGGCATCGGGTCGCGCATCAATTCGCCGGCCGTGGGGCTCTACGTCGACAACATTCCCTATCTCGACAAGAGCGCCTTCGACTTCGATTTCACCGACATCGCCCACATCGAAGTACTGAAAGGTCCGCAGGGCACGCTCTACGGCCGCAACACCATGGCCGGGCTGGTCTCCATCAAGACCATATCGCCGCTCGACAAGCAGGGTACCAAAGTCAAGCTGAGCTTCGGCAACTACAATTTGTGGGGAGTTTCGGCCTCGACCAGCCAGAAGATTACCGACGACCTGGCCATCGCCGCCAATGCCCGCTACCGTAGCAACGACGGCTATTTTGAGAACCAGTACACCCACGAGACGAGCGGCAGCACCCGCTCGGGCGGCGGTCGCATACAGATAGACTGGCGAGTCAACCGGCAATGGCGATTGAACCTCAGCGGCGACTTCGAGAGCAGCGACCAGCAGGGCTACCCCTACGCCTCCTACGACAAGGCCCAAGGTACCGTGGGCGACATCAGCTACAACGACGAGGCTTCGTACCGCCGCAACCTCCTCACCTCGGGATTCTCGGCCCAGTACCTCCACGACCGGTTCATCTTCACCTCGACCACCGGCTACCAGTATCTCGACGACGACATGCACCTCGACCAGGATTTCACCCCCCTCTCCATCTTCACCTTGCAACAGAAGCAGAAGATGCACGCCGTTTCGCAGGAGTTTGCCATCAAGTCGCACAAGGGCAAACGGTGGGAATGGGTAGGAGGCCTCTTCGGTTTCTACCAGGATATCAACACCCTGGGGCCCGTCGATTTCAGACAACAGGGCATCGACCTGCTCATCACCAAGCAGACCAACGACCAGCTGGCGGCACTCAAACAGAATCCCGCTTTGGCCGGAATGCCCGACATCACCGTCGCCATCGATAACCCCAACCTCTACATCGACGGCTCCTACAAGACGCCCACCTACGGTGCAGCGGCATTCGGGCAGGCCACGCTCAACCGCATCTTCACCGACGGACTCTCGGCTACCGTGGGGTTGCGCGTCGACTACGAGCGGGCCCGCATCTACCACCACACCCACGCCACCTCGCCGCTCTCGGGCAATGCCCACGTGGCCATCAATGCCGGAGGCCGCCCCATCACCATCGACCAACCCTTCGCCCTGCCGCTGGGTATCGACGGCCGCGAGTCGATGGAGACGCTCGAACTCTCACCCAAATTTGAACTGAAATACACCCTCGGCACCCGTAGTTTCATCTACGCCTCGGCCACCCGGGGGTACCGCTCGGGGGGATACAATTTCCAGATGTTCTCCAACCTCATTCAGGCACAGATTCGCAGCAGCATGATGAGCGAACTGATGAAGAGCATGGGGGGCGGCGGCAACACCGGCTCCAATCAATCCGGCTCGTCGGCCATGCCGGCTACCGGCAGTAGCTCGACCGACGTGAACAGCGCCATATCCTACAAGCCCGAACACAGCTGGAACTACGAAATAGGCGGTCGCTCGCAACTGATCGACCACCGACTCTTTGCCGACCTGTCGCTCTTCTACATCGACTGTCGCGACCAGCAGATTGCCGCCGTGAGCGGCTACGGTCGGGTAACCAAAAACTCGGGACGCACCGCCAGCTACGGCCTCGAAGCCGCCCTGCGGGCCATTCCCGTCGACCGACTGATGCTCTCGGCCAGCTACGGCTACACCCACGCCACCTTCCGCGAATACAACGACGGGGAGAATGACTACAAGGGCCATTTCGTCCCCTTCGCTCCGGCCCACACCCTGGCCCTCTCGGGAGCCTATACCCAACCCATCGACCGCCAGCACGACGTCACCTTCGAGCTGCAATACCTGGGACAGGGCAAGATATACTGGACCGAGGCCAACGACGTGGCCCAGAATTTCTACGGTCTGCTCAACGCCTCGGTTCTCTTCACCGGGAAATATGCCGACATCAAGCTGTGGGGCAAGAATCTGCTCAACCGCCACTACCAGGCCTTCTACTTCGAGACGATGAACGCCGAGAATCTCTCGTCGCCCAACAGTTTCGTACAGGAGGGACGTCCCCTCACCTTCGGGGTCGACATCACCTTCCATTTCTAATCCCTACCACTCACTCACAACCAGTTATACAAGGGTATCTCAACCACACCCGGGGTCGGTTCTCGACGAGGACCGACCCCGTTTCGTTTTCCCAATCTCCTTCACCGACCGGAAAAGTCTGTCCCCTTTTTCCTGCCAAAAAGGCCCCCTTTCCTGTTTGAAAAAGGCGAAAGATACGCTACCTTTGTCTATGCCAATAACCGGGGACCGACAGCGGGCCGTCGCTCCCGGCCGAGACCCGACCGGGCAGCCCTGCAACCAAGAGAGACCCGGTATAAACCGATACACCTCTATTCCCGAACCGCATGAAAAAGAGACGATATATTCTTCTACTTGCACTTGTAACCCTTGTCGCCCCCCTGCTCGTCCCCGTCGGTGCCCGCAATCTGGAACCGGCCATCGAGCAGTCGCTCGCCTCGCTCAAACCCGACTACCTGAACATCGGAGAAATCAAATTGAAGCGCTTCACCCAAAAGGGGAATCGCCTCACCGTCGAGATGAACGACGAGTTCGCCTACCTTCCCTTCCGCGACGAACTTGTGCAGCAGGCCTACGACACCGTGCGGGCCGTCCTTCCCCCGAAGCTGCGGCACAAAAAGCTCACCATCTGTGCCGGCGGCTACGAAATCAGTCGTCTGGTCCCCTTTGCCGACCGTCACAAGCGGTTTGCCGTCGCCTGCCACCGCCCCATCGTCGAGCCGACGGACCGATTCTACGCTCCCACTCACGGACTGCTCAACCGTCACATTGCACTGTGGCAAAGCCACGGATACTATTTCGAGCAGTCGCTCAACCGGTGGGAATGGCAACGGGCCCGAATCTTCGGCACCGTGGAGGACCTCTTCACCCAGAGTTTCGTCATGCCCTTTCTCACCCCTATGCTGCAAAATGCCGGGGCCTATATCTTCTCGCCCCGCGAGCGGGATACCAACCTGCATGAACTGATTGCCGACAACGACGACGCCTCGACCTATGCCGAGACCTCCTCCGGCAAAGAGAAATGGCAACGCGGAGGCATCGGATTCGCCCACCGGGCCGAGGTCTATACCCAATCGCAAAATCCCTTTACCGAGGGAAGTTTCCGCCAGACCAAGACCACGACCGACCCCCACCGGGCGATACGGGCCTGCTGGCAGGCCCCTGTTCCCGAGCGTGGCCGGTATGCCGTCTACGTGGCCTACCGCACGGTCAAGGGGAGTACCGACGACGCCCTCTACACCGTGTATCACCGGGGCGGCAAATCGCAGTTTCGCGTCAACCAGACCATGGGTGGGGGCACCTGGATTTACTTGGGACACTTCGATTTCGCCCCGGGCGAAATGGCTCGCGTCGAGTTGAGCAACCTCTCCCGCGAGAAGGGACGCATCGTCACGGCCGACGCCGTGAAAATTGGGGGCGGATACGGCAACATCGCCCGCCGCATGAGCGACAAGCACCCCGCCTGCGACCCGGCCGTCGACTACGAGTCTCAGACCAGCGGCTATCCCCGCTTTACCGAAGCGGCCCGCTACTGGCTGCAATGGGCGGGATTCCCCGAATCGGTCTACTCGCCCAGCCGGGGAGAGAACGACTATACCGACGATTTCAAATGCCGGGGAGTGTGGGTCAACTACCTGGCCGGAGGCTCATCGGTCCTCCCCGACAGCACGGGGCTGCACGTCCCCGTCGACCTGGCCTTCGCCTTCCACTCCGATGCCGGCACCACCCCCAACGACTCGACCATAGGCAGCCTGGGCATCTATTTCACCGGCAAGGACCGCAAGGTCTACCTCCACGACGTGCCGCGCCAGGTATCGCGCTACCTTACCGACCTCGTGCTCTCGCAAATCACCGACGACCTGCACCGCACCTGTGCCCCCCAATGGAGCCGGCGGGGCATGTGGAACAAATCCTATTTCGAGGCCCGCGTGCCCGAGGTTCCCACCATGCTGCTCGAACTGCTCTCGCACCAGAATCTGGCCGACATGCGCTACGGGCTCGACCCGCGATTCCGGTTTCTGGTGGCCCGGGCCGTGTATAAGGGCATCTTGAAATTCATCGCCTTCCAAAACGGGTTCGACTACGTGGTGCAACCCCTGCCGGTGACCCACCTGCGGAGCGAGTTTACCGGGACAAACCGCATGCAACTCGCCTGGCGCCCCACCGCCGACCCGCTCGAACCGACGGCCGTCCCCGACCGCTACATCGTCTACACCCGGGTGGACGACGGTGCCTTCGATGCCGGTACCCTCGTGACCGATACCGTCTGGACCCGGACCATACACCCCGACTCGATTTACAGTTTCAAGGTCACCGCCGTGAACCGAGGCGGCGAGAGCTTCCCCTCCGAGACGCTGTCGCTCTGCCGCAGCTCGCGCGAGAAGGGGGTAGTCATGGTCATCAACGCCTTCGACCGCATCAGCGGCCCCGACAGTTTCGAGGCTGACTCGCTTGTGGGCGGGTTCGACACCCGCAAGGACTTCGGGGTGCCCTACCTCTGCGACATCGCCTTCACCGGCGAACAGTATGAGTTCCGCCGCAACCGTCCCTGGCTCGACGACGACAACCCCGGATTCGGCGCCAGCCGGGCCGACCGCGAGACACAGGTCATTGCCGGCAACACCTTCGACTATCCCGCTCTACACGGCCGGTCGATTGTACGGGCGGGCTACTCGTTTGTCTCGACCAGCGACGAAGCGGTGGCCGAGGGGCTCACCGACCTGACCCGCTACCGCCTGGCCGACCTCATTCTCGGGAAAGAGAAGCAGGTCACGCTGGGTAACGACACCAGCCGCTACGACTTCAAGACCTTCGACCCCATGCTACGCAAGGCTATCACCCGCTACTGTCACAACGGGGGCAACCTCTTCGTCTCGGGAGCCTATGTCGCTACCGACCTGTGGGACAACGGCACCCCCGACCCGGAGGCCCAACAGTTTGCCAACCGGGTGCTGCACTACACCTGGCGCACGGGACAAGCCTCGACGAGCGGGAGGGTACAACCGACCCCGTCGCCCTTCACCCGGTTCAACCATCTCGACCTCAACTACTGGAATACCCTCAACGCCACCTGCTACGCCGCCGAATCGCCCGACGGCATCGAGCCCTGTGGAGCAGGCAGCTACACCATACAGCGGTATGACGACACCCGCATCGGTGCCGGCATCTTCTACCGGGGCGACACATACAGCACCTGCGTCCTGGGCTACCCCTTCGAGACCATCGTGAGCGATACCGAACGCGATGCCCTCATGCAGGCCATCTTGTCGACCTTCGACGAGGCGGCCGGAAGTGACACCCCGTCAAACAATACCCATTAAAACCACCTGACCCATGAAGAGAATCAACTGTTTCATACCCCTCTCGCCCGAGCCGGAGCAGACAGCCGAAACCCTCAAAGAGCTGCGCGCCTGCGAGGCGGTAAACACCATCTACCTGCTGTCGACCGACCCGGAGGCCCAGCCAATCGACGGGACCTCGCTCCTGCCCGTCACCGGGCTCAACGCCTCGGCCACCCTCCGTACGATAGCCCGTTGCAGCGACACCGACTTCACCCTGCTGTACACCCGCCATACGGCCCTCCGGCTGGGCTACTTCGCCCTCGAACGCATGATGCGCATTGCCGACGACTCCGGGGCCGGACTGCTCTATGCCAACTCATACCACCAGACCGACGGGCGACTGGTTCAGGCACCGGTCATCGACTACCAGACGGGCAGCCTGCGCGACGATTTCAACTTCGGGTCGCTGCTGCTCTTTCGTGCAGAGGCCCTGCGCGAAGCTGCCTCGCGCATGACGAGCGACTTCCGCCATGCGGGACTCTACGACCTGCGGTTGAAGCTGTCGCAAAAGGCACAGCTGCTCCACATCAACGAGTATCTCTATACCGATGTCGAGAGCGACACCCGCCGCAGCGGCGAGAAGATGTTCGACTACGTCGACCCCAAAAACCGGGAGGTGCAAATCGAGATGGAGGCGGCCTGCACCGAGCACCTCAAAGCCATCGGCGGCTACCTGGCCCCCCGGTTCGAGCCCATTGCCTTCGACGCCGGCGACTTCCCCTGCGAAGCCTCGGTCATCATTCCCGTGCGCAACCGCGCCCGCACCATCACCGACGCCATCGGGTCGGTACTGAAACAGCAGACTCGTTTCAAATTCAACCTCATTATCATCGACAACCACTCGACCGACGGCACCACCGAGGTCATCGACCGCTTTGCCGACGACGAGCGGGTGATTCACCTCATTCCCGAACGGAACGACCTGGGCATAGGCGGCTGCTGGAACCTGGGGGTGCACCACCCCCGATGCGGCAAGTTTGCCGTACAGCTCGACAGCGACGACCTCTACGCCAGCGAGCGGACGCTGCAAACTCTGGTCGACGCCTTCTACCAGCAGAATTGCGGCATGGTGGTAGGGACCTACCAAATGACCGACTTCGAGCTGAACCCCATTGCGCCGGGTATCATCGACCACCGGGAGTGGACCCCCGAAAACGGACGCAACAACGCCCTGCGCATCAACGGGCTGGGAGCGCCCCGCGCCTTTTATACCCCGCTGCTGCGCCAAGTGAAGGTGCCCAACACCAGCTACGGCGAGGACTATGCGCTGGGGCTGAACATCTCGCGCCGTTACCAGATAGGGCGCGTCTACGAGGTGGTCTACCTGTGCCGCCGCTGGGAGGGGAACTCCGACGCCGCGCTCAGCATCGAAAAGAGCAACGCCAACAACCTGTACAAAGACCGCATTCGCACCTGGGAGCTGCAAGCCCGCATCGCCCTGAATAAAAACCGGCACGCATGACACCCCTGGAAATAAACTCAAACCGAATCAATCAGCTGATCGACAGCCAGCTGACCGAGTGGGAGACGGCCCGGCGCAACTACCGGGCCCTGGAATCGGTGCGGGTCAAGGAGCTGATGTTGGGAAACTGCCCGGTCAAGGTGCAATTCAACCCGGCCCGCATCGTCTCGTCGGCCGCCAAGGTCGATGCCCGGTCGTTGAAGGAGCGGCCCTGTTTCCTCTGCGCCGGGAACCGCCCGGCCGAACAGCAGGGACTTGCCGACGGCGACTACACCTGGCTGGTCAACCCCTTCCCCATCTTTCCCCGTCACCTCACGATTCCGGACAACCGCCACACCCCGCAACTCATCGGCGGCCGGGTGGGCGACCTGTTGCGCCTCACCCGCGAAGCCGACGAGTTCGTTCTCTTCTACAACGGTCCCCGATGCGGCGCCTCGGCCCCCGACCACGCCCATTTCCAGGCGGGCAACAAGGGGTTCCTCCCCCTCGGCGAGGCGATACGGAGCTGTCGGCAGGAGCCCCTGCTCACCCACGGCTCGGCCCGGCTGAGCCTCGTCACGGAATACATCTGCCCCCTCTTCCTCATCGAAGCCCGCGAGGCCGACGAAGCCCGCGTCCTCTTCGATACGCTCTACCGGGCCCTCGACCAGCCGGCCGGGGAGCCCGAGCCCATGCTCAACCTCGTGGCGTGGTACGAAGCGGGGGGGTGGCACCTCTGCATCTTCCCTCGCACCCGGCACCGCCCCTCGTGCTATCAGGCCGAGGGCGACGCCAATATCCTGCTCAGTCCCGCCTCGGTCGACCTGGGTGGGGTCTTCATCACCCCTCTCGAAAAAGATTTCGAGAAGATCGAGGCAGGAGACCTGCAACAAATCCTCGCGGAGGTCTGCCCCAACCGGGAGCAGATTGACGCCATCATCAACCGACTTAACCGTCAACAATCATGAAAGAACCATCGGTAACCGTAGGAATACTCTCGGGCGGACGCCTTGCTTTCGCCTTCAACGATACCTATCTGTGGGGAACTACCCCAGTCGAAGGGGCCCAGGAGGTCTACCTCGACGAGGGGCGAATCGCCTGGAACGAAGGCCGATACGACCAACTCTGCTTCACTCCGCAACACCCCGACGACTCCTTCTGCCTCAAAGGGGTAACCATCGGGGTGAAATTCCACTGGGAACGCCGCGAAGACCAGACTTTCAGGGGGAGCCTGCGACTTGTCGTCGACGAGGGGCGTATCACCGCCATCAACGAACTGGGCATCGAAGAGTATCTGCTCAGCGTCATCTCGTCGGAGATGAGTGCCACCGCCTCGCTCGAACTGCTCAAATCGCACGCCGTCATCTCGCGCAGCTGGCTGCTGGCCCAAATCCGGAAGGACAAGGCGCAAGCCGGGCTCAAACCCGTCTCGACCCGCCACACGGACGACGAACTGATTCGCTGGTACGACCGCGAGGACCATCGACTCTTCGACGTCTGCGCCGACGACCATTGCCAACGCTACCAGGGCATTACCCGGGCCTCGACGCCCCTCGTCGGCGAGGCCGTGCGGGCCACCCGGGGCGAGATACTTACCTGCGACGGCACGATATGCGACACCCGCTTCTCCAAGTGTTGTGGCGGGGTGATGGAGCGCTTCTCCTCCTGCTGGGAGGAGATCGACCCGCCCTACCTCGTAGCCCGGCGCGACAGCCGCGACGAACTCGACTTCCCCGATTTGCGCATCGAGGAGAATGCCCGCCGATGGATCGAAACGACACCCGAAGCCTACTGCCACACCACCGATGCCCGAATACTTGCGCAGGTACTCAACAACTACGACCGGGAGACGACCGACTTTTACCGCTGGCGGGTCGACTACACCCAGGAGGAACTCGCCTCGCTTATCCAGGAAAAATCGGGTCTCGACCTGGGGCAGATTATTGACCTGCGCCCCGTCGAGCGGGGTACCTCGGGCCGCATTGTACGGCTGCGCATCGAAGGCACCCGGCTGGCAATCACCATAGGCAAGGAACTGGAAATACGCCGCACCCTCTCACCGTCTCACTTGTACAGTTCGGCCTTCGTGGTCGACCGGGAAGAAATGGTCGACGGCATACCCCGACGCTTCGTTCTGCGGGGAGCCGGATGGGGCCACGGCGTGGGACTCTGCCAGATAGGCGCCGCCGTCATGGGCGAACAGGGATACAGCTACCGCCAGATACTCCTGCACTACTATGCGGGAGCCACACTCGAAAAAATATACTGACACCATGCACACACACTCGTCGAAAAACACATCGCCCTGGGGCTGGGTACCCACCCTCTACTTTGCACAAGGGCTTCCCTATGTGGCCGTCATGACCATCTCGGTCATCATGTACAAACGGCTGGGCATCTCCAATACCGACATCGCCCTCTACACCAGCTGGCTCTACCTGCCGTGGGTCATCAAACCCTTTTGGAGCCCCTTTGTCGACCTGTTGAAAACCAAGCGGTGGTGGGTCGTCGCCATGCAGATGCTCGTCGGGGCAGGACTGGCCGGTATCGCATTCACCCTTCCCGCACCCCACTTTTTCCAAATCACACTGGCCATCTTCTGGCTGGTGGCATTCAGCTCGGCCACGCACGACATCGCCGCCGACGGCTTCTACATGCTGGCCCTCGACTCGCACCGGCAAGCCATGTATGTGGGCATACGCAGCACCTTCTACCGGGTGGCCACCATCGCCGGGCAGGGGCTGCTGGTCATTCTCGCCGGGTGGCTCGAATCGAGCACCGGCCTCACCCCCCTCACGCTCGACGTGCAGGCCGGGCCGCAATATGCCAGCGAGACCACGCTCCCCTCGACCCTCCACACGGCCGATACCGGCAGCGGCGAGATGCACTTCGTGGCCACACCCGCCGTACTCGAAATAAGTACCGAAGCCGATCCCGCCCGGGTCGACTCGGTAAGTGCGTGGGTCACCCGGCAGAACATCGCCAACGGCTTTGCCGTCGCCGAGCCAACCGCCTCTGCCGTCACAACCGCCACGGGAAGCAACACCCCGTCGCTCAACCGGTTCGAACGCTTTATCCGCGAGACCTTCGGCGAGAAGCGGGAGGCGAGCCACCACCCCCTCTCCGGCAACATCGGGGTGGTGAAGGTGTGCCTCTCGCAGAAACCGGCCCCCGGCGAGACCGTTGTGCTCAACACCGTGTTCCAACGGGGTGACCGGAGCATCTTCATCACGCAGGGCGAACGGCTCGAATTTACCGAGGCCAACTGGGACAAGCCGGCCTACATCGCCATACAGACCGACCCGAAGCTGAGACAGGCATCGACCGCCTCGTTCGAGGGGACCTCGGGCCAGATAGCCCTGGCCTGGTCGATTACCTTCTTCGTCCTGGCCGGATTCTTCATCGCCATCGGCCTCTACCACAAATACATTCTGCCCCGTCCCGCCACCGACCGGGCCGTGTGCCGGGCCACCGCCTCGAACATCTTCCGGGAGTTCCTGGCCACCTTCGTCTCCTTCTTCCGCAAGAAACAGATCGGTATAGCCCTGCTCTTCATGCTGCTCTACCGGCTGCCCGAGGCCCAGCTGGTGAAACTCATCAACCCCTTCCTGCTCGACCCCAGGGAGATGGGCGGGCTGGGGCTCACCACGGGACAGGTGGGACTGGTCTACGGCACCATCGGCATACTGGGGCTCACCCTGGGCGGTATCATCGGCGGCATCGTAGCCGCCAAAGGCGGACTGCGCCGGTGGCTGTGGCCCATGGCGTGGAGCATCTCGCTCACCTGCGCCACCTTCGTCTACCTCAGCTACGTCCAGCCCGACAGCCTGTGGATTATCAACCTCTGTGTCTTCATCGAGCAGTTCGGCTACGGATTCGGCTTCACCGCCTACATGCTCTACCTCATCTATTTCTCCGAAGGCGAGCACTCGACCGCCCACTACGCCATCTGCACCGCCTTCATGGCGCTGGGCATGATGCTGCCGGGCATGGCGGCCGGCTGGTTGCAGGAGCTCATCGGCTACAAACACTTCTTCAACTGGGTGATGATCTGCTGTGTAGCCACCATCGCCGTGTGCGCCTTCCTCAAAATCGACCCCGACTATGGCCGGAAAAAGTCCGACGTGCGCTAAATAAAGCCAAAACAACCCAAAAGGTAACCCGCAGAATCAAAAAAGTATATAATTTTGTCCTGCCGAATGCAGATTCTACAAGCGTGAAAGAACCGTGACCGTTCCGAGGGAAGGTCACGTCGGTCGTATTATTTAAAATCAACCGAGATGAAAGATTCAAAATACAGTGCTTATTTGAAAGAGGTCGAGAGATTCATTCCCAAAGACCGTATTTATACCGACGAATTGCGCCGACTGGCATGGGGCACCGATGCCGGCTTCTATCGTCTGATTCCCCAGATTGTTATCCGCTCGAAAAACGAAGAGGAGGTGGCCCGCCTCTTGACGCTGGCCGACCGATACGCCCTGCCCGTGACCTTCCGGGCGGCCGGGACCTCGCTCTCGGGACAGAGCATCAGCGACTCGATACTGATTGTGGCCGGCAAGAACTGGGAGCACTACACCCTCTCGGACGACCACAGCCAGATTACCCTGCAACCCGGTATCATCGGGGCCCGTGTGAACGAGATTCTGAAACCCTACGGCCGCAAGTTCGCCCCCGACCCCGCCTCGGTCAAGTCGGCCATGGTGGGCGGCATCGTCATGAACAACGCCTCGGGCATGAACTGCGGCACCCACGCCAACAGCGACAAGGAGCTGATTTCGGCCAAAATCGTTCTGGCCGACGGTACCCGGCTCGACACGGGTGACGCCGCAAGTCGCCGCGACTTCGAGCAGAGCCATGCCCCCTTCCTGAAACGCATCGCCGAGCTGCGCGACGACATACGGGCCGACCAGGCTCTGAGCAACCGTATCCGCAAGAAATATGCCATCAAGAACGTAACCGGTCTCAATCTGTTGCCCTTCGTGGCCTACGACGACCCGTTCGACATCATCGCCCACCTCATGGTAGGCTCGGAGGGTACCCTCGCCTTCCTCTCGGAGGTCACGATGAAGACCGAGCACGACTACCCCTGCTCGGCCAGTGCCATGCTCTACTTCAACGACATGAAGGAGGCCTGCCACGCCGTGGTGGCCATGAAGCAGGGTCCCGTATTCAGCGCCGAGATGCTCGACAAGAAGTCGCTCGCCTCGGTGGGCGACACCACCGGCGAGGGGCTCACTGCCGTACTCACCGAGACCAAGGCCGATACCCCCGAGGAGTTGCAGGCCCACATCGAAGCCATCAAAAAGATACTGGCCCCCTTCCAAACAGCCACACCCATACACTTCACCGACAAGCCCGAGGAGTACTCTCGCTACTGGGCCATTCGCTCGGGTATCTTCCCCTCGGTGGGCGGCACCCGTCAACTGGGTACCACCGTACTCATCGAGGACGTGGCCTTCCCCATCGACGACCTGCCCGAAGCCACCTCCGACCTGCAAGCCCTGCTCGAACGGAACGGCTACTCCGACGCCTGCATCTACGGCCACGCACTGGAAGGCAACTACCACTTCATCATCAGCCAGTCGTTCGACTCGCCCGAGCAGGTAGCCCGGTATGAGAAACTGATGGACGAGGTCAAGACTCTCGTCGTCGACAAATACGACGGCTCGCTCAAAGCCGAGCACGGCACGGGCCGCAACATGGCCCCCTTCGTGCACTACGAATGGGGCGACAAGGCCTTTGCCTTCATGAAGGCGGTCAAAGAGCTGTTCGATCCCAAAGGGCTGCTCAACCCCGGCGTCATCTTCAACGACGACCCGCGCTGCCACCTGAAACACTTCAAGCCCATGCCACTCACCAACCCGCACGTGGACCGCTGCATTGAATGCGGCTTCTGCGAGGTGAACTGCCTCACCTGCGGCTTCTCGCTCTCGTCGCGCCAGCGCATCGTCATTCGCCGAGAAATCTCCCGGCTGAGCCGACTGGCCACCCCCGAGAGCCTCGCCCTCATGCACACCCTGCTGAAACAATACAAATACCTGGGCAACGCCACCTGCGCCGGCGACGGACTCTGCTCCATGTCGTGCCCGATGGGCATCAGCCTGGGCGACCTCACCCACGACCTGCGGCAGGAGAATCTGCCGGCCGGCAGCCTCGGCTACAAGACGGGCGACTGGGTGGCCCGCCACTTTGCCGGTACGAAATCGAGTATCCGCCCCGTGCTCTACCTGGCCTACACGGCTCACACCCTGCTGGGCGACAAGGCCATGAGTGCCGTGGGCCGTTCGCTCCACCGCCTGGGATTCCCGCTCTGGACCCCGGCCATGCCCAAGCCCTACTACCCGCACGCCATACCCCAGCACGAGGAGGCGTTGAAGGTGGTCTACTTCCCCAGCTGCATCAACCAGACCATGGGCCCGGCCAAGAACTCGCCCGACCCTACACCGCTTATCGACAAGACGGTGGCCCTGCTGCAAAAAGCAGGCTACGAGGTCATCTTCCCCAAGAACATGAAGAACCTCTGTTGCGGCACCATCTGGGAGAGCAAGGGCATGATGGATATTGCCGACCGCAAGTCGGCCGAGCTGGAAGATGCACTCTACGAGGCCAGCCAGCAGGGCCGGTACCCCATACTCTGCGACCAGAGCCCCTGCCTGCACCGCATGCGCGAGGTGATGACCCGGGTCAAACTCTACGAGCCGGTCGAGTTCATCTACACCTTCCTGCGCGACAAACTGCAATTCCACCCCATCGACGACCCCGTGGCCGTGCACATCACCTGCTCGATGCGCAAGATGAACCTGGGGCAGATGCTCGTCGACCTGGCCAGCCTCTGCTCGCGCCACGTCGTCGTACCCGAAGAGGTGGGCTGCTGCGGTTTCGCCGGAGACCGGGGTTTCACCCACCCCGAGGTGAACGCCTACGCCCTGCGCAAACTGCGGCCGCAACTCGAAAAGGCCGGTGTCAAGACCGGCTACTCCAACAGCCGCACCTGCGAGATAGGACTGGCCACCAACTCGGGGGTTCCCTACCTCTCGATTGTCTACCTCGTAGACCAGTGTACGACACCCAAACCAAAAGCCTGATAACCGCGAGCCGCCCGCTCGACTCGGGAACGGCTCCAACCCGATAAAAAGATGAGCGATATGATTCTACTTGCCGACAGCGGTTCGACCAAGACCGACTGGGCGCTAGCCCACAACGGCTCGCTGGTCAAACAGATCACGACCGAGGGGATAAACCCCTTCTTCCAGACCGAGGAGGAGATAAGCCGCATCGTTCACGAGCGGCTGATGCCCGCCCTCGACGGTGCAATGCCCCACGAGGTGCATTTCTACGGGGCCGGTTGCGCCTTCCCCGAGAAGAACCGCCTGGTCGAACAGGCCATCACCCGCCATCTGCCGGTACCCGTCGAAATCGGGAGCGACCTGCTGGGAGCCGCCCGCAGCCTCTGCGGTCGTCGGCCGGGCATTGCCTGCATCATGGGCACGGGGTCGAACTCGTGCTACTACGACGGGCAGACGATTGCCGCCAACGTGTCGCCCCTGGGCTATGTGCTGGGCGACGAGGGGAGCGGCGCCGTACTGGGCCGACTGCTGGTAGGCGACTGCCTCAAAAACCAGCTGCCCGCGCCGTTGAAGGAGGCCTTTTTCAGGCGCTTCGACCTCACCCCGCAACTCATTTTGGAGCAGGTCTACAAGCAACCCTTCCCCAACCGCTTCCTCGCCTCGCTCTCGCCCTTCCTCATCGAGCACATCGACGAACCCTGCATACACCGGCTCGTCCTCAACAGCTTCAAGAGCTTCTTCACCCGCAACGTCATGCAATATGACTGCCGCGGAGTAAAAGTCCATTTCACCGGCTCCATCGCCTACTACTACCGCGAGGTGCTCGACGAGGCCGCCCGCGCCCTGCAAATCGAGCTGGGGCACATCGTCAGAAGCCCGCTGGAAGGACTCGTAACCTATCACTCCACCCTGTAAACCGCAACGCCATGGCATTCGTCAAGATTACCGAGCAACCCTCGCTGTACGACAACCTCGAAGAGAAATCGGTGCGGGAAATCCTGCAAGACATCAACACCGAGGACCAGAAGGTGGCACTGGCCGTACAAAAGGCCATACCCCAAATCGAGAAACTCGTCACCCAAATCGTCCCCCGCATGAAACAGGGCGGACGCATCTTCTACCTGGGGGCCGGTACCAGCGGACGTCTCGGCGTGCTCGATGCTTCGGAGATTCCCCCCACCTTCGGCATGCCCCCCACACTGGTCATCGGACTCATTGCCGGTGGCGACGCCGCCCTGCGCAACCCCGTGGAGAATGCCGAGGACGACATGAACCGCGGCTGGGAGGAGTTGCAAGAGCACGGAGTGAACAACCTCGACACGGTCATCGGCATCGCCGCCTCGGGCACGACCCCCTACGTGGTGGGAGCCCTGCGGGCCGCCCGAGCTCATGGCATTCTCACCGCCTCCATCTCGAGCAACCCCGACTCGCCCATCGCTCACGAAGCCGACGTGCCCATCGAGATGATCGTGGGCCCCGAGTTTGTCACCGGCAGCTCCCGCATGAAATCGGGCACGGGGCAGAAGATGATTCTCAACATGATATCGACCTCGGTCATGATTCAGCTGGGACGGGTCAAGGGCAACCGCATGGTCAACATGCAACTCACCAACCAGAAACTGGTCGACCGCGGCACCCGCATGGTAGCCGACGAGCTGGGGCTGGACTACGAGCAGGCCAAGCGGCTGCTGCTCCTGCACGGCTCGGTCAAGAAGGCTGTCGATGCCTGGCACACCTCACAAAACAAGTGAGGATACCCCCTTCTCCACGAAGGGCATATCCTCACAACTCGTATTAGACTGAATCAGATTAAATCAGATTGTGTTGTATCAATAAACTGTGTTCTGCGGGTCCATGTTGGTCCAGCCGGTCATCCAGTTGTTGTCGGCCGTTTCGCTGGGCGAGAAGGCACCGATGTAGGAAACCTGCTCAAATCCCGAAGCTACCAGCGGGTTGCTCCAATCGGCAGCCTGAGTAGCCAGCGGGCTGTCCTGTGCAGGAATCATGCAGAAATCGGTCAGGTTCTGGGGGTTGCCTTGCAGTTTGAGGTCAGCGATAGCTGCATAAGCGTGGTTCTTGCCGTCGGCACGGTTGAAGTAGCTGTCGGTAAAGGCACCGTTGTCGGTGGGGTTATACGGCGTGTTGTTCTCCCAGTATTGGGCGTCTTGGAAATTCTTGACCATACCGGCAAAGAGGCAGTTCGATACCACCAGTTTTCCGGCCGTGGCAAAATCCTGAGTCGTCGAGTTCTTGTCGTTCTCGATGATGAGACCGAGAGGGAATCCGGCAAATACCGAGTTGAAGACTCTCAACTGTGTGTTGCGGCGCAGGTGCATGGCTGCCTGGAAGTGAGCGTCGGTATTGCTGCCGTTCACACCGGCCTCGTCGGTATAGTTGGCGGGATCGACCACGGGACCGAAGAGCGATACGTTGGAGAATACACACGAGGTGTAGGGTTCGATGGTAGCGGCGTCGCTGCAATTATCCGACTCAAAGCCGTTGGAGGCCGACTTGTCACCGATTTTCGGGTCGCGCAGAGCGGCCAGGAATTGCAGTTTGCCCGAGAAACCGTTGTCGGTATCGAAATCGTCGTCCCAAGTACCCAAAGCCACAAGGTGCTTGCAGTTCACGTCACCGCCGAACCACTCGTAAGAGTCGTCGCCCGAGTAGGATACCTGTACGTAATCGACCGTCGTACCGCTGCCGACCGACCCGAAGGTGATGGCGTTAATCTCGTTGTCGACCGAATACTCGATACCGGCAAACTCGCAACGTACATATTTCAAGATACCCGAGTTGTCGGCATTGTCGTTACCGCCGTGCTGGCTGCGCACGCCACCTTCGATGGTCTGCTCGCCCTTGTTGTTCTTGGCTTTACCCAGGAGGATAATACCGCCCCAGTCACCGGGTTTACGGTTACCGGGAGCCTGAGCCGACGTGAAGACGATAGGACGCTCCTTCGTTCCCTCGGCAATAAGTTTACCGCCCCGCTCGACAATCAGCGTGGCTTTCGAGGCCTTTTCGCCCTTGATGACTACACCCGGCTCGATGGTGAGCGTGGCCCCGTCGGTCACATACACAAATCCACGCAGGTTGTAGGTATTGGGATAGGTCAAGGTCATGTCCTCCTTAATTTCATACGCATCGGAACCATCGCCCAGGTCGTAGCTCGAACCGCTGGGAACGACGGGTTCGTCGTTACTCTCATCACAACTTACTACTGTCATGGCTGCCAAACATACGAAGGCAATCGTTTTGAATAGTTTTTTCATCTTTACTTTCTTTTTAATTAGTATTATAGAAAAGGGTTTTTATCAGAAACTAAATGTGATTCCCACACTTACCGAACGACCCGGCCGGTAGGCTTTCGTCGTCTGCTCGCGCTTTTGCAGCTGTCCGGCAGCGTCGACGAACTGGGGGAATTGCTTATAGACAATCTTCTCGGCCAGAATATCCTTCACACCGGCTTTCAGCTCGATGAGCTTGCCCAGCTTCTTCGAGATGGTGAAGTCGAGGCTGTTGCGGGGCATCTCGTAGGTGTCGGGAATATTCACGCTCACGTCGTGGTTGGTACTGTTCGACTTGCCGATACCGATGATTCGTTTGCCCAGCCGGTTGTAGAGCAGCGACGACATCAGTCCCCACTTCTCGTTCTGGTAGTAGAGTCCGGCGTTGATGATGTAGGGCGACTGGCCTTGCATGGGTCGGTCCTCGGTCTTGATGATACCCGACTCGTCGAACCGCACATTACTCTTGATCAACGTGGCGTTGAAGAGCAGGCTGAAATTGCGCATGCCGATGAAATCGAGGCTCTTGCGTATCTCCACCTCGGCACCCAGACTCTGGGCCGAGAGGGCGTTCTCGTAGTTGTATCGCAGGGTTCCGCCCATGTCGATGAAGGTCCACTCGATGGGGTTGTCGAAGTACTTGTAGAAGATACCGATGCTCACCAGCTCGCCCCGCTCGGGATAGAACTCGTAGCGGAAGTCGAGGTTGTCGATTTTACAGGTCTTCAAATCCTCGTTACCGCCGATTTCGTTGAAGAGGTCGAAGTCGTAGTAGACGGCCGGCGACACCTCGCGGAACTCGGCCCGGTTGAGCGAACGGCCGTAGGCCAACCGCAACAGGTGCTTCTCGTTGAAATTATAGGTGGCGTTGACCGACGGCAGCAGATCGAGGTCGACATAGTCGCGGCTGGTCTTCAATACCTGCTCGACCGACATCGATTTGTCGCGGGTGAGGCGCAACCGGTTGTATTCGAGACGCACACCGGCGTAGATATTGAAACGGCCTACGGGCAACTCGATGGCTCCGTAACCGGCGCCGTAGAGGTTGGTGGCGTCGTAGGCGTTGGTCTTCTGGGTAATCTCGTCGATATAGACCTTGTCGGCACTGAGCCAGGCATCGCTCATCATCTCTTCGTAGGGGAGATAGAGGTACTCCTGACGCTCGGCCACCGTCAGATTATCATAGCGGTAGACAAACTCGCGGGGCGCGTAGCTACGGGTGCGATACTCGCTCATCAATCCCCCCTTGACGGTCGAACGGATACTCCCTAGGTCGACCGCCCCCTTGTAGTCGACACTACCCGAAAAGAGGTGGTCGCTGAGCGACTGGAAGTAGCGCGATATTTTCTCGTTGCCCACCTTCAACTGCGACACGTCGGCCCCCTCGCTCATACCGGCCTGATTGACAATGATACGGCGGTCGGGCTCGGTCTTGTAGGCATAGCTGTACCCCACGTTCCACGACAGGGAGTGAACCTTGTGTTCGTCGAGGAAATGGCTGCCGGCCAACTGCCCCAGATAGGTGAGACGCGACTGATACAGCATCTCGGTCTCCTCGCGGTAGAAGGGGCTGCTGATGTTGCGCTCGCCGGTACGCTCGGTCAGGCGGTTCTTGCCCAGCATGTTGAAGAGGTTGCGAAACTCCAACTTGTTACGGTCGCTGAAGATGAACGACCAGTTGTGCATGGCACCCACCCGCACGTCGTTGGAGTACTGGTTGTCAATGTAGTCGTCGAGGTAAACCGGCTTGTCGGCCTCCGACGAATAGACGCCAAAGCGGGAATTCTGGATATCCTGTATTGTTTTATAGGTGTTGCTGTAATTGATAAAAGTGGTCATACCGATCTCGGTACCCCCCTCGGTGTCGAAACGCCGGTTGACGGTGAGCGACAATCGCTGGTCGGGGGTGGGTATGAAACTCTTCACCCGCCAGTCGGAGTTGAATGCCCGCGTGAGCCGTGTCACCTCCGACGGGTCGCTGCCGGCCATATCGAGATGCGAGGGTATGCTGCTCGAAAGCGGACGTTTGCTCAGATCGAATCCCAGCCAGTCGGTAGAGCTACCGGGGTTGAGTCGAGTCTTGGTGAACTGTGTGTTGGTGTTGAACCCGGTTGTATAGTTCACCTGCACCGAATTGCGCAACGGCAGACTCTTGGTAGCGATGCGAATGAAGCCGCCGGCAAAGTCGGCCGGAATCTCGGGCGCGGGCGATTTGTAGATGATCATGCTCTCGATTTGCGAACTGGGCAACATGTCGAACGAGAAGACCCGACTGTCCGATTCCAGACTCGGAGCCGTGTTCCCGTTGATCCACACGTTGTTATATCGCTGGGCCAACCCGCGCACCACCACAAAGCGGTCGTCGAGTATCGAGATGCCCGGTACCCGCTTCACCACCTCCGAGGCGTCGCGGTCGAGCGTCTTGGCAATCTGTTGCGACGAGATACCGCTCGCCACCTGCACCTGAGCCTTCATGCCCTCGATGAGCGACGTTTCGGTGTCGTTGCGCCGGTAGGTCGAGACCACCACCTCTTGCAGGGCGACCCCGTCCTCCTCCATCTCGATGTCGAGCGGGGCGGCACTCTGTCCGGCCGTTACCTCGACGGGAATGCGGGCCGTCTTATAAGACAAATAACGGCAAACAATCGTCTGCTTGCCGGTGGGAACATGGGTCAACTCGAAGTGTCCGTCGATGTCGGTAGCCGTTGCAACCGACGTGTTCTCGACCTGTATGGTGGCACCTATGATGGCCTCACCACTCTTCTTGTCCTTCACACTCCCGACAATCGATCCGGTAGTCGCCGCGTACCCTCCAAAAACTTGAATAACGAAAATGAAACCTAAAACAATCGTCAATAATCTGTTTTTACACATATATCCTTACCTTTTTCTTTTCCTTTTCGCCGGCAAAGGTATCGGTAAGGCAATACGAAGATGTGACAGATGTGTGAAGGAGCGTATAACATCTGTTACGATTCGGTAACCAGGATTTATCAAAATTGTTTCAAAAAAGAGCTATGCCCTGTCGCACAACTCGATACCGGGAGAGGGCGATGCTCCACTCACGAACGGTCGGCCCGAGCCTCGGCACGCGAAGCCAGAATATCGTCAGCGTGCTCGAAGGCCCAACCCACCACCTGGCCGAGCACCGGCATGAAACTCTGCCCCCGCTCGGTGAGGGTGTACTCCACCCGGGGCGGTATCTCGGCATAGACCCGGCGGGTGAGCATACCGTCCTCTTCGAGCGACCGCAGGGTGACGGTGAGCATGCGCTGCGAAATATCGCCCAGCGAACGCTGTATGTCGTTGAAACGCATCGTGCCGTTTTCATGCAGGGTTTCAAGTACCAGAACCGACCACTTGCTACCCAAGCGGCTCAAAATATCCCGCACGGGACAAACCCCGGTGTGAAGAAAAGTTTTCATTTTATTTAACATTTTATATCCGGCTGATTCTCTGCATTCGTTACCTCGATGTAACTTACCTATCTCTCTGTGCCTTCTTGCAAGGGAGGAGAGAAACAACCATCTTCGCACTACAAAAATAATAAAGTTATTATTAGTAACCTATAAACCAACCTTTAATTTACAGGATATGGAAACTATTCGTAAAATCAATGCGGGCGAAAAATTCACCCACGCCACGGTAGGCGACCTGAGCGCCTTTGCCGGGAAACAGTTTATGAAGGATTGTATCGGGACCACCGGTTGTGAAATCTCGTTCGGCACGCTGAATCCAGGAGAGGCCGTGCCTTTCTTCCACAGCCACAAAGAGAACGAAGAGGTCTACATCGTGCTGCGCGGCTCGGGCGACTTCCAGGTCGACAACACCGCCTTCCCCATCGCCGAGGGCTCAATCGTGCGGGTTGCCACGCACTGCAACCGCTCGCTGCGCTGCACATCGGCCACGAGCATGCTCTACCTCTGCATTCAGGTCAAAGAGGGTAGCTTGGAACAATGCACCATGGGCGATGCCGAAATCACCGAACAGGCCACGGCTTGGAAATAACCCCCCATTCTTCCAAAACAAACACAGGGCCTCTATCCCACATGAAGGGATAGAGGCCCTGTGCATTATTTTCCTGGCCGGACAACCGGCTCTTATGGGAACAACACCTTTATTTAAGCGTCACCTTCACCACGTAGTCGATGCAGTCGTCGGGTATGTCGACGGCAAAGTCAAGCACACCCTTCTTATATTTATAGTCGATACGGATACCCTCGCCCAGCACCTCGACACTCTTCACCTTTTGCGACAGAGGCATACTCACCCGGTCGACAGTCGCATCGAGCAGATGCACATAGAGCGTGTTGCCGTTGCGGGTGGTGATGATGCGGTCGCCATCGCGATAGCCGCCGGCCACGGTGGCATAAATCGACTCGCCATAGCGGTTGAGCCACTGCCCCATTTCGGACAGACGGGTCAAGGCTGTCTCGGGCAACGTGCCGTCGGGTTGCGGGCCGACGTTGAGCAGCAGGTTGGCCCCTTTGCCCGAGGTGCGCACCAACAGCTGGATAAGCTCCCGAGTCGATTTATACTCCTGGTCGGTCACCCGGTACCCCCACGAGTGGTTCATGGTCTGGCAGGTCTCGAGCGGCAAGGCGCTGATGTCCTGTCCCGAAAGTCCGGCTTTGTTCTCGCCCGGCACATCGCGCTCGAAAATCTGGATGTCCTCGCCCTCGAAGGGAGTCTGATGGTGGTTGTTGCCCACCAGGCAGCCGGGTTGCAGGTCGTGAATGAGCTTATACTGCTCCTCCAGCTCCCAGTTGAAGGGGACGGAATCCACGTCGTGGTCCCACCAGCCGTCGAACCAGATGGCCCCTATCTCGCCGTAGTTGGTGAGCAGCTCGGTCAACTGATTGTTCATGAAGCGGTAGTAGGCCGGCCAGTCGGCGCGGTCGAGCCGCTTCGTTCCCCGTCCCGTACGGCCTGCGGGATAGTCCTCGCGGGTCCAGTCGATGTGCGAGTAATAGAGGTGCAGCTTGATGCCCTGGCGGTGACACTCATCGGCCAGCTGCCGCACGATGTCTTTGCCGTAGGGCGTATTCATGATGTTATAGTCCGACCACCGGGTATCCCACATGGAGAAGCCCTCGTGATGCCGGGTGGTGAAACAGATGTATTTCGCCCCCGCAGCCTTGAAGGCCGACACCCACTGGCGGGCATCGAAACGGTGGGGATAAAAGCCGTTCATGGCCTTGGCATATTCGCGGGCGTCGACACTGGCATTGTTCATATACCACTCACCCTGTGCAAAGGTGCTGTACAGGCCCCAGTGGATAAAGATACCCAGCCGGCTCTCGGCAAACTCTTTCCTGTTCTGAAGATTCTCGGGGGTAGGTACATACTTCTGGGCCTGCGCCGACACAGACAGCAGGCAGAAGCATGCAAGCGTTGCAATCCATTTTTTCATCGGTTCTTGTTTTTAGTATTTCATGTGTATCAGGTCGATGCCGGGAAGGGGCCCGACACCCATACAAATGTAAGGAAAATCTGCGGAAAGCACACTCCGGAGGCGCAAAAATCCATACCTCCCAGAGCACAAAAACAACCGAGGGGCTACCCTCCCGCATGGCGGGAAGGCGGCCCCTCGGTCTCACCTGTATATCTGGAACAGTTTATTTGCTCCGTTCCAACTCGAGCACAATCGTGCCACCCTCGCTCATGAGTGCCAGACGGCCGTTGTCGAGCAGACCGTAGGAACGCACGCTGTTGAGGGCCGAGAGTACCTGATTCTCGGTATCCATGTCGGGGCAGGCCATACGGGTAGAGGCCACGTTGCCAAACGAGATGGAGTTCTCGTCGGCCCCGTCGTGGTTAATCGCACCCGAAAGCCGGTTACAACCCGAATTGCCGGTTACCCGATTGGCTGTCACGTCGAAGTTGAGTGCTGGCACGGTTTCCATGCCTTCAGGCAAAGCGGCTCCGTAGAGGCTCACCACACGCCAGTCGCCTTTCAGGCTCGATAGGGGCACGACTTCGAAACGCTTCTGCAACAGCATCACCGGCTCTTTGTCCGCTCCATACAGCACCAACGTCTTGCCCGAGCACTTGAGGCTTTTCACCGAGGCCAACGCATTGAGCATGAGCCGCTCGGTCTCCATATCGGGACAAGCCATGAGGGTAGAGGCCATCTGCCCCAATTCGATTTTATTGGGTTTCGAGAGGGTCAAAGCACCCATCAGCCGGTTGCAACCGGTATAACCATATACCCGTCCGTCTTGGGCATCAAACCCGATAAAGGGTTGCGACTCGGCCTGCACGGCTTGGCCTTGAATCTCCACTACATTCCATTCGCCGTCGAGATCGTTTACCGACACGGCATCTTTTGAGGAGCGGCACGCAGCCAACGAAAGCACGGCAGCAGCCACAGCCACATATAAACACTTCATTTTCATAGTTCTTTTTGTTTTAGTTTCTATTCTATATTTTCTACACGAATTTCTCGTATAAAGATAAAACAAAAATAAAGGCCAATACTGCGCTACGATACATTAAATTGTCTTAAAACCGTCTCGCATTTGTATATTCTTTCTTTTCTCCCGGGGTATCGGGATACCAAAATTCCTTTTTATTCATAGCTTTGCAGAAAGTACCATAAACCTAAAACACTTTTCAACAATGAAAACAAAAATGTTCACGGCCTTGACAGCTATTGCTATTCTGGCCTCGGCCTGTCAGAACAAAGCCTCCTTGACGGGACAATGGATCGAACCGATACCGGGTAACCCCGATGCCATACAGGGTATCGACCTGAAAGAAAACGGCGAAGCATCATCGATCAACATGGCAACCCTCCAATACGAACAGTGGAGTCGGGAGGGCGACCGGCTTATCCTCTCGGGCGAAAGCATCGGCAACCACCAGACCATCGCCTTTGCCGATACGTTCGAAATCGGCAAACTCACGGCCGACAGCCTCGTATTGAAAAAGGGCGACTATGTGATGAGCCTTGCCCGTCCGCAAAGTTCGATACCGGCCACTCTTATACAACCGGCGACCCCGCTCTCCTTCACGGTGAACGGGCGATTGATCATCGGGCACGAGGTGCGCTCGTTTATTGCCGACGGCGATACGGCCGAATACTGGATTATCGACGAAACCGATTCCCTGAAGCCTCTGTACGAAAAGGCCGTCGGCGAGAAGGCAAAACCCTACACCGCCGTGAAAGCCTCGCTGCGAGTGGTCGACGCCGGGAAATCGGCCGAAGGATTTGCCGCCGAATACGACGGTGTCTATCGGGTAAAAGAGGTAATCGAGGTATCCCCCATGCCTTGACCCGACTCCCCGGCCAACTCACCCCTGAACAGACTCAAGAGAAAACGACCGGGAGAACCTCCCCCCCTTCTCCCCTTCTCCGCATACAAGCAGCGGCAGGCCCCCGTACGGAGTCCTG
>JFBN01012155.1_pt1 | contig 76602 bp, 69 predicted proteins | sample 768741 | NCBI WGS metagenome assembly JFBN01 (sample SAMN01983846, study PRJNA193217) | chicken gut metagenome | biome: terrestrial biome; isolation source: ceca of Broiler chicken | host: Gallus gallus | place: United Kingdom: England | collected 2010-09-07
CCGCCGATGCGGCTGGTGGAGCGCAAGAAAAAGACGGTCGCCCAAGCGCGGCGGGAAATGAAGATCGGCGCGCGGCAGGCGGCGAAGATTTTGGCTGTATCCGTTTTTCTGCTGTCCATGTTCGCTGTGCTTTTGTACGGCAGGCTGCGTGTGGACGAGCTCACCCGCGAAGTGGATGCGGCTGCTGTGCAGCTGCAGGAAGCGCAGGATGAATACACGCGATTAAACATGCAGCTGGATTCCGAGTTTTCGCTTGAGCGCGTCGAGACCTATGCGCAGGACGTGCTGGGTATGACAAAGGCGGAGGGGTATCAGATCGAGCATATCGACCTGTCCGGAGAGGATGCAGTGGTCATCTCCGGAGACAAGACCCTGTCCGAAAGCAGCGAGGGGTCTTTTGTTGAACGGGTTTTGGAATATCTGAAATCGGAATAAAATAGGTATGAAAACGAGGGTTGAGGCTAAGGCAGCCTTGACTCTCGTTTGGTTCATCAAACCGTTACGTGCATTTTTTTGCACAATGTTTTTCTTAGGAAAGGAGTGCGTACCGTGCGAACACGACCGTCCAAGCAAACGGCACAGCGTGCCACGTTTGCATTGGTGCTGCTCTCTTTGGGCTTTTTGTACTGCATCGGCGCGCTGGCATACGCCGCTTTGATCAAAGGCGATGAATACCGCCTGAAAGCCGAGCAGAACCAGCTTTCCGATACGCAGATCGCCGCTGAGCGCGGTACGATCTATGATTCCAACATGAAGGTGCTTGCGCAAAGCGCCTCCGCTTGGCTTGTGTATGTGAACCCCTCGCAGGTGAAAAGCGACGAGCAAAACGAACTCATCGTCCGCGGGCTTGTGGACATTCTCGGTGCGGATGAGGAGGATGTGCGCTCGAAACTTTCCAAGACCGAGACCGGGTATCAGAAGATCGCGGGCGAGATTGAGACCGATGTCAAGGAAGCGTTGGAGGCTTATATGACCGAGCATAAGAACGCTTCGCTTTCGCAGGTCATCGGCATCGATCCCGATACCAAGCGGTATTACCCGTATTCTTCCTTCGCCTCCACCATCATCGGCTTCACCAATGCCGACGACGAGGGCATTGCCGGGGTGGAGATGCAGTATAACGATGATCTGACCGGCGTTTCGGGCAGGATCATCACCGCGAAAAACGCACGGCAGGGCTCTATGGGCAGCAGCTACGAGACGACCTACGACGCCGAAGCGGGCGAAAGCCTGGTGCTGACGATCGATGAGGTCATCCAATACTACCTCGAGCAAAGCCTGGAGCAGGCAATCACGGATACCGGCGCGAAATATGCTTACGGCATCGTCATGGACACGGATACCGGCGCGATCCTCGCGATGACCAGCCAGCCGGATTTTGATTTGAATAACCCGCGCGTGATCTCCGATACGACAAAGGCGGAAGAGATCGCCGCCATGACCGACCCTGCAGAACGTTCTACGGCGACCACCAACGCGCTGTATTCCCAATGGCGCAACCGCACCATCAGCGATACCTATGAACCCGGCTCTGTTTTTAAGACGGTCGTTGTTTCCGCTGCACTCGAAGAGGGCGTGGTGGATCTCGACACCACCTATACCTGCACGGGCTCGATTCGTGTAGCCGACCGCATCCAGCATTGCTGGAAACGCGGCGGCCACGGGACGGAAACGCTGACCGAAGGCTTGATGAACTCCTGCAACCCGTTCTTCATCACCATCGGGCAGAGCTTGGGGCAGGAGACGTTCTATAAATATTTCGAAGCGTTCGGATTTACCGAAAAAACAGGCATCGACCTGCCTGCGGAGGCGACCCCCGTCGCCGGGCAGACCTATCACGCGCTTGAAGATATGGGGATTACCGAGCTTTCGTCCAGTTCCTTCGGCCAGACCTTCCAGGTCAGCCCCGTTCAGATGATCACGGCGGTCAATACGATCGCCAACGGCGGCAAGCTCATGCAGCCGTATTTGGTGGATTCGAAGCTCGACGGCGACGGCAACGTGGTCTATAAGACTACGCCGACCGTAAAACGGCAGGTCATTTCCGAAAAGACCGCCGACACCGTCGCGAACATGATGGAGCAGGTCGTTTCCATCGGTACAGGTAAAAACGCCTATGTGGCGGGCTTCCATGTGGCGGGCAAGACCGGCACGAGCGAAAAGATCGGCATTGAGGGCGCATACATTGCATCGTTTGCGGGCTTTGCGCCGGCGGATGATCCGCAGATCACCATTTTGATCGCCATTGACGAACCCGTCGGCGAACACGGCGGCGGCGCGGTAGCGGCGCCCATCGCAGGCGAGCTGCTTGAAAAGATATTGACCTATCTCAATGTAGAACCGCAGTATGAGGAAGATGAGATCTCCAACATCTCCTCCGTTGCGCCCTCGCTTGTGAATATGACTGTGAGCGAAGCGCAGAGTACGGCGTCTAAATTCAAGCTGCGCGTCATCGGCGACGGCGATACGGTGGTTTCGCAGATCCCGGCGGCAGGGCAGCAGATGCGCACGGGCGGTGTGATCGTGGTTTACACCGATGCAGACACCCCGCGCGAAACGGGAACGGTTCCCGACCTTTCCAACATGACCATGTCACAGGCGAATTCCGCTGCCGTAAATGCGGGCTTCAACATCCGCATCGCAGGCAATACGCATTCCGGCGAGGTGCTTTCCTATAAGCAGAGCCTCGACGCGGGCAGCGAAGCGGAGCTCGGCTCTGTGATCACGGTGTATTTCAAATCCAATGTGGATGTACAAGACGGCTGATTTTTGAAAATCAGCTTTACGGATGCGGCAAAGACGAAGGTCTTTTAGGAGGAACAGAATTGCTGGTTTCAAAGCTTTTGGAAAGAATGGATGTGCGCGGAACTTATGCGGACGCACAGGCGATGGATGTCACGGACGACTCCCGCCGCGTGCGTAAGGGCACGGTGTTCGTGTGCATTTGCGGGGCGCATTTCGACGGGCACTCGGCCGCTTTACAGGCGGAGGAGAACGGCGCCGTGCTGATCGTCGCAGAACGCGATACGGGTGCGAAAAATCAAGTGCTGGTCGAAAATACGCGCAGCGCCTATGCCCGCCTTTGCGCGGCGTTTTACGGCTATCCTGCGGAAAAGCTGCACCTCATCGGCGTGACGGGCACCAACGGCAAAACCACCACGACCATGCTGCTCAAAGGCATTCTGGATCGCGCGGGGATCCGTGCGGGGCTCATCGGTACGGTGCAGAACATGGTGGGTACGCAAAGCTACCCTGCCGCGCTGACCACGCCGGACTGCAAAGAGCTTCACCGCCTGTTTGCGGATATGGTGGCTGCGGGCTGTACGCACTGCGTCATGGAGGTGTCGTCCCAAGCGCTCGACCAGCGCCGCGTAGACGGCTGCCGGTTCGATCTGGCGGTGTTCACCAATTTAACGCAGGATCATTTGGACTATCACAAGACGCTTGAAAACTATTTGGCTGCCAAGCGCCGTCTGTTCGAGATGGCGGATACGGCCGTTCTCAACACCGATGACCCGCACGCCATGCAAATGGTGGAAGGGCTGCCTGTAAAGGTAGTCACCTTCTCCGTCAATCGCGATGACAGCGACTATACGGCGAAAAACATCAAATGCACGGCGGGCGCGGTGCAGTATGAGCTGCTCGGGCACGGCCGCATTGCGCGCGTCCATGTTAAGATTCCCGGGCATTTTACCGTTTATAATTCCATGGGGGCGGCGATCTGCGCCATAGAAGCGGGGCTTGATTTTGAGCAGGTCATCGCACTGCTTGCCGAAGCACGCGGCGTGCCCGGGCGCGTGGAGGTTGTGGACACCGATACGCCGTACACGGTCATCATCGACTACGCCCATTCGCCGGACGGCTTGGAAAACGTCATCACCTCTTTGCGGGAGATCGCGCCCAAGCGCATCATCACGGTATTCGGCTGCGGCGGCGACCGCGACAAGACCAAACGCCCGAAAATGGGCAGGATCGTCGGCGAGCTGTCGGACGTGGCGGTTGTAACCTCTGATAACCCGCGCACCGAAGACCCCGATGCGATCATCCGGGATATTTTAGCGGGCATGCAGGGCTGTAAAGCCAAATGCATTGTCATAACGGACCGCACCGAAGCGATCCGTCGCGCACTTTCCCTTGCAAAACCGGATGATGTAGTGCTGCTGGCAGGCAAAGGCCACGAGACCTATCAGATCCTCAAAACCGGAAAGATCCACTATGACGAGCGCGAGATCGTCGCGGACATCCTGAAAGGCAAGAAATAAAATGGAATTGACGCTGCGGCAAATCGAACAGGCGACAGGCGGCAGGCTGTACGGTAAGGACGTGCGGCTTTCGAGCGTTGTCATCGACAGCCGCGAAGCAAAAGCGGGAGCGCTGTATGTCGCGATACGCGGCGAGCGGTTTGACGGACACGACTTCTGCGAAGCCGCCGTGCAAAACGGCGCGGCTGCAGTTGTTTGTGAAAAAGCGCCGCAGCCGGATATCCCGTATGTATTGGTCAAAGATACAAGGCAGGCGCTTTTGGATATTGCGGGCTGCTATCGGGACACCCGCAAGGATGTAAAGCTAATCGCCGTTACAGGAAGCGTCGGCAAAACGACCACCAAGGAAATGACGCATGCCGTGCTCGCGCGGAAATACAATACGCTCAAAACCGAGGGGAACCTCAATAACGAGATCGGTATGCCCAAAACGCTGTTTCGCATCACGCCGGAAACACAGGCCGCCGTCATTGAAATGGGCATGAACCACTTCGGTGAGATTGCGCGAATGACCGCCGCCGCAAAGCCGGACGCGGCGATCATCACAAATATCGGTGTGTCGCATATTGAATTTCTCGGCTCGCGTGACGGGATATTAAAGGCAAAGACCGAAGTCATCAACGGGATGCCCGTCGGAGCGCCGCTGTTTGTGAATGGCGATAACGACAAGCTAAAAGACTTTACAGATTCGCGCTGCCGCGTAGTACGTTTTGGGATCGATGCACGGCATGCGGATATCCGAGCGGAAGACATCGCGGAGGAAAACGGCGCTACACGCTTTACCGTGCGCTTTAACAATAGTGCGCAAAGCGTAAAGATCCCGCTTATAGGACGTCACCAGGTGTACAATGCGCTTGCGGCGTTCGGGGCGGGGCTGTTGTTCGATGTACCGTCCGCCGACATTGCCGAAGGGCTTGCTGCCTACACGCCTGCGGGCATGCGGCAGCGCATCCGGCAGATAAGCGGGATCACCGTCATTGAGGACTGTTACAATGCAAGCCCCGATTCCCAAAAGGCGGCGCTGAACGTCCTTGCCCAAATCAGGGCTTCGCGGCATATCGCCGTGCTCGGTGATATGCTGGAGCTTGGCGCATATTCGGAGGAAGCGCATCGGCAGGTGGGCGCATACGCCGCGCAAAGCGGGATAGACGCGCTGTACTGCTGCGGCACGGCGGCAAAAGCTATGGCAAAAGCCGCAGAGCATACCGTGCCGACCGCATATTTTACCAATAAAGACGATCTGTTTGCCGCGTTGTCGGCGGCGCTGCGTCCGGGGGATGCGGTGCTGTTCAAGGCAAGCCGCGGCATGGCGTTCGAGGAAGTTATACAAAAACTCTATGGGGAGTGGGACGAGAAATGAAGATACTCGCAGCTATCCTGCTGGCGGTCGCAATCGCCTTTTTGCTTTCATTTTTACTGGGCTTTGTTGTCATTCCGTGGCTGCGGAAGCTCAAATTCGGGCAGACAATTTTGGACATCGGCCCCGCGTGGCATAAATCCAAGCAGGGCACGCCCACCATGGGCGGTATCCTGTTCATCGTCGGCACGCTGGTCAGCTTCATCGTCGTGCTTGTGACGGATCATTTGCTTGGCGGCAAATTGTTTGAAAGCGGCAGCGTTGTTACCGACGGCGTGAAGGTCAAGCTGGTCGCAGGCGTGCTCATGGCTGTGGGCTTTGGGCTGATCGGCTTTGCGGATGATTACATCAAGGTCGTTAAAAAGCGCAACTTAGGACTCACCATTCTTCAAAAGTCTGTTGCGCAGATCGCACTGATGCTCGCGTACCTCGCCGCGCTGTTCATGTCGGGCAATACGTATATGTATATCCCGTTTGTCGGCAGCGTAGACCTCGGCTTTTTCTTCTGGTTTTTCGGCATGGCGGTCATATACGCTACTGTAAATGCCGTAAACTTTACAGATGGGGTCGACGGCCTTTGCGGCTCGGTCACGGCCACGGCGGCGATCGCCTTTGCCGTTGCAGCCGCCTTGCGCGGGATGTTCGGCGCAAGTATTCTGGCCTGTGCACTGTTCGGCGGGTGCGCGGGGTACCTTATCTGGAACCATTATCCCGCAAAAGTCATGATGGGCGACACGGGCTCGATGTTTTTGGGCGGCATGGTGGTAGCCCTCGCCTATGCCATCGACTGCCCGCTCATTATCCTGTGCTTCGGCGTCGTGTATGTGCTGGAGTTTTTGTCCGACATCTTGCAGATCGGTTACTTCAAAGCGACGCACGGCAAGCGGATCTTCAAAATGGCGCCGATCCACCATCATTTTGAAATGTGCGGTTGGAAGGAAAAGAAGATCGTGGCTGTGTTCACACTTGTGAATCTTTTGGGCTGCGCAGTCGGGCTTGCGTTGTTTTATTACGGCGTGATCGGGCAATAATCAGAACATAGGATTGATTTACTGTATTTGGGAGGCGGCATAGTGGCGGACACTGCGGCAAGGCGGCGCAAAGCGGCGCCGGCGGGCGCAAAGCATGCGCCGAAAGCGAAACGTCGGTGGGATTTCTTTGCGCTCGGGCAACTGGATATTCCGTTTCTGCTGTTGGTCATCACGGTTTTGACCATCGGCCTTGTCATGCTGTTTTCGGCGAGTTATACGTATGCTTATTACAATGAGGGCGGCGACAGCGCCTATTACTTCAAGCGCCAGCTCGTGTTTGCGCTCGTCGGCGTGACGGCGATGCTCGTTGTCTCCAAAGTGCGGTATGATTACTTTAAGCTGTTTGCGATTCCCGTGATGCTCGTGTCGTGGCTGCTGCTCATTATCGTGCTGTTCCTGCCCGCCGACCGCGGCTTCCATCGCTGGATCAATCTGGGATTATTCACGTTCCAGCCGTCGGAGATCGCAAAATTTGCGATCATCCTGTTCTGTGCGTGGAGCATGGACAAAAATCATAAAAAGATCGTCGGCAAGCAGGTCAACAACGCAAAGCTCAGCCAGATCGTGAAAGGGCTTTCAAACGGCAAAATCGTCGTGTACGAATCCTTTGTCATGCTTTGCTTTTACGCTTTTATCATTGTATTTACCGCGGGGCTTGTTTATCTTGAAAATCACCTGTCAGGCACGCTTTTGCTGCTTGCCATCGGCGTTGTTATGATGTTTTTGGGCGAGGTCAAACGCCATTGGTTCGTGCTTATCGGCATTGTCGCGGTGATCGCAGTCGTGTTCTTTGTGCTCAATCCCGAGATCCTTGAAAAATATGCAGGTGAGCGCATCACGGCGTGGCTTGACAAGGACTATGAGCCGCTCGGTGCGCGCTGGCAGACGAACAACTCCCTGTATGCCATCGGCTCCGGCGGACTGTTCGGCGTAGGACTCGGCAATTCCAAGCAGAAGCACCTGTATGTATCCGAGCCGCAAAACGATTTTATTTTCGCCATCGTCTGCGAAGAGCTCGGTTTTATCCGCGCGGCGGGCATTTTGCTTTTGTTCCTTTTGTTGGTGCTGCGCGGCGTAGTGATCGGTTTGCGCGCAAAGGACCGCTTCGGGGCGCTGCTCTCAATGGGTATTGTGTTCCAGGTGGGGCTGCAAACGGCGCTGAACATTGCCGTTGTAACCGACGCGCTGCCGAATACAGGCATCAGCCTGCCGTTTTTCAGCTACGGCGGCACATCCTTGATGATGCTGCTGTTTGAAATGGGGATCGTGCTTTCGGTCTCACGCTATTCCAGACTCGAAAAAGCGGACACAAGTGGGGTGTTCAAAGCATGAAGGTCGTATTCGCCGCCGGGGGCACCGGCGGACATATCAATCCGGCGCTTGCGGCGGCAGGGGAACTGCGCGCCCGCTTCCCGGAAGCAGAGATCCTGTTTATCGGGACAGAAGATCACATGGAAGCGCGTTTGGTGCCCGCAGCGGGCTTTGCCTTTCAAACCATCGCGATCGAGGGCTTCCAGCGTAAACTGTCACTGCAAAACCTGAAACGCAACCTGCATACGGTAAATCTGCTTTTGCATTCTACAGGAGCGGTCAAAAAGATTTTGCGTGACTTTGCACCGGATGCGGCGGTGGGCTTCGGCGGCTATGTCAGCGGGCCCGTCATCCGCACGGCGGCAAAGCTCGGTATCAAGACCGCCATCCACGAGCAAAACGCCTATCCCGGTGTGACGAACAAGGCGCTTGCAAAATCCGTGGATCGCGTTATGCTGACAGTCGAGGCGGCTTCGGCGCACCTGACCTGCAAAAATCCGCCCGTGGTGACGGGGTTGCCCGTGCGCCGCGAAATTTTAGCGGCGGACCGGGATTTTGCCCGCGCAAAACTGGGCGTGCCCGACGATGCGCTTTTGGTGCTGTCAATGGGCGGCAGTCTCGGCGCAAAGGCGATCAACGAAGCGGTCGTGGGGTTCATTGCCGCGCGCTGGCAGCAGAAAAATCTGATGTTCCTGCACGCGACGGGCAAATACGGCAAATGGGTGCCCGACAAACTTCGAGAGATGGGCGTGCCGGCGGACGCCAAAAACGTAACGGTGCGCGAATATATCGACGACATGGACACCTGCCTGCCTGCGGCGGATCTCGTCATCGGCAGGGCGGGGGCTTCCTCCCTTGCCGAGATCGAGGCAACGGGCAAGGCATCTATCCTGATCCCGTCCCCGAATGTTGCGGAAAATCACCAATATCACAACGCCATGGCGCTTGTCAACAACAACGCCGCGCGTATTTTAGAAGAAAAAGACCTTACCGCGCAGTCGCTGACCGCGCTTGCGGATGAACTTTTGCAAGACCCCGAAGCGCTGAAAACGATCGGGGCGAATGCGCACAAAATGGCAGTGCTTGACTCTGCAAAGGTGATTTGCGATATTATTGTTGATCTCATAAAAAGCGGCGGCTGAACCGAATAAAGGCATCCCGCATAGTATGGAGCGCAGAGGATTTTTCCTCCTTCCTACGATAGGGGTGCCAAAGTCATGGAAAAAATCATCATTCACGGGCAAAAACGGCTGTGCGGGGAGATCGAAGTTCACGGCTCCAAAAACAGCGCCCTGCCGATTTTAGCGGCCGCATCGCTCGTGCACGGGGTATCGGAGATACATAACTGCCCGCAGCTTTCCGATGTGGATGCGGCGATCCACATTTTGCAGCATCTCGGCTGTAAGGTCGTGCGCGACGGGCACACCGTTACGGTGGATTCCACCGGCATGAACGGCTACGAGATCCCCGACCGTCTGATGCGCGAAATGCGTTCGTCGGTCGTCTTTCTCGGGGCGATCCTCGGGCGGGCAAAGCATGCGCGTCTTTGCGCCCCGGGCGGATGCGAGATCGGGCTGCGCCCGATCGACCTGCATATTTCCGCTATGGAGCAGCTCGGTGCCCGGCTTCAAGAAGAGGGCGGCCGGCTGGAATTCACCGTGCCGAATGAGCTTGTGGGCGCGCGAATCACGCTTTCGTTCCCCAGTGTCGGTGCAACGGAAAACATCCTGCTCGCCGCCGCGACGGCAACGGGCAGAACGGTGCTGCAAAACGCCGCACGCGAGCCGGAGATCAGCGATCTTGCCGATTTTTTGAACGGCTGCGGCGCGCATATCCACGGCGCGGGCGACAGCACCATTATCATCGACGGCGTAAAGCGTTTAAGCGGCACGGGGCACACGGTCATCCCGGATCGCATCGCCGCATCCACATATCTGCTGGCGGGCGCCGTGACGCAGGGACGCATTTGCGTTAAGGATATCATACCCGCGCACCTCGGTGCGCTGCTGCCCGTGATGAAGGAAGCGGGCTGCGATATCACCGCAAGCGGCAGGTGGATCTGTATGAGTGCGCCGCCGCGCCTGCACCGCGTCAAAATGACGCGCACGATGCCGTATCCCGGTTTCCCGACCGATGTGCAGGCGCCGCTTTCCGCAATGCTGACTGTTGCGGACGGTACTTCCGTGATTATTGAAAACATTTTCGAAAGCCGCTATAAGCACGCCGCCGAGCTGCTGCGATTCGGCGCAAAGATCAGCGTCGAGGGTCGAATGGAGGTCATTGAGGGCGTGCCGCGCCTTTTGGGGGCGCAGGTTGTCGCCCCCGATCTTCGCGGCGGGTTCGCCCTGATCTTGGCGGGGCTTGCGGCGCACGGCGAAACGGTCGTGCGCGGTGTGGAGCATATAGACAGAGGGTACGAAAAGCCCGAGCAGATCCTGCGATCGCTCGGCGCGGACATACAAAGGATCCAGGATGATGAAGAAGAAGGTTTCGGAAAACACAAGGAAAACGAATACGGCACAGGGCCGAACACCCCGGCAAACAGCGCCCCGGCAAGCGGTATCTCCGAGACGGACACCGCCGCGCCAGGCGAATCGGCAGACGGGCAGCCGTCCGGTGATGTCGAATGATGAGCGCAGACGCGCCCGCGCACTTGCCGCACGCCGCCGGCGCAGACGTCGGCGGATCATCATCGGCGTGGTCTTGTCGGTCATACTGCTTGCCGTAGGGATCGCGCTGTGCTTGACGGTGTTTTTTAAAATTTCTGCCGTCGAAGTGACGGGCGACGAGGTGTACAATGCCGACCAGGTGGTAGAGGCATCGGGCATCACGCTCGGGGAAAATCTGTTTTTGCTGCCTGTAAACGATATTGAGACACAAATCGAAACGACGCTGCCGTATGTGGAAACGGCCGAGATCTCGCGCAGCCTTTCGGGAACGGTGACGGTGCATATCACGGCGGCAAAAGCGGCGGCGACCATTGACAACGGCGACAGCTATACGCTTTTGAGCGCTTCCGGTAAGGTGCTTGAGGACGGTGTGATGTCCGTCGGCGAGGATGTGCTGCTGCTCGATACAGGCGATGTGCTGTCCTGTGTGCCCGGCGAGATCATAGAGCTTGCCGCCGAAGATGCGGTCACCGATATGGCGACCGCGCTGAAAGCTTTTGCGGATGCGTCGTTTACCGGGCTTACAAGGCTGGATGTGCGGGAGCATACCAACATAAAAGCGGTCTATCAGGGCAGAATAACGCTGGAACTCGGTATGGCGTCTACGATTGCGGATAAATTGGATTTTGTATTGGCAACGCTTTCGCGCAGCGATCAAAACAATCCGGAGTTTCGCGGAACGATCGACTTTACCATAGAAAACCGTGCATACCAAAACGCTGAGACAGAAATCCCTGCGACACAGCCTGCTTCACAGCCGGAAAGCACAACGGAAAGCCAGACAGCTTCACAGGCAGAAACAACTACGGCGGCCGCCGCATAATAAAAAGCCCGTAAAGATGGTTTGCTTGTCATGACAGGTGATTTTCCTTTGCAGATTTGAAAAAAGCGGTTGAAATTTCAAACGAACTGTGCTACAATACCCAAAATAGGTTTATTATGTTGTGTGAAAGCAAAAGAAATACATAGGAGGATGTTCCAACCATGGCATACGAAATTGATAATGAACAGCAAAACGTAACCCATATTAAGGTCATCGGTGTCGGCGGCGGCGGCGGAAATGCCGTCAACCGCATGGCGCAGGCAGGCTTTTCCGGCATTGAGCTCATCGCCGTGAACACCGACCGCCAAATGCTCAATTTCTCCAAGGCAACCCAAAAGATCCAAATCGGCGAAAAGTTGACGAACGGGCAGGGTGCCGGTGCGAAGCCCGAGATCGGGAAAAAGGCGGCGGAGGAAAGCCGCGACGCGATCATTGACGCGCTCAACGATACCCAAATGGTCTTTATCACAGCTGGCATGGGCGGCGGCACGGGCACGGGTGCAGCGCCTGTGATCGCTGAGATTGCAAAAGAAAAGGGCATCCTCACTGTCGGTATCGTTACAAAGCCCTTTGCCTTTGAGGGCAAGCACCGCATGGATCAAGCGGAGGCGGGTATCGCCGAACTTGCCGGGCATGTGGATTCGCTCGTCGTCATCCCGAACGAGCGCTTAAAGCAGGTCTCCGATCAGAAGATCACGCTGGCAAACGCCTTTGAGGTCGCGGACGATGTGCTGCGCTCGGGCGTGAAGAGCATTTCCGATCTGATCATCAACCCCGCGCTTATCAATTTGGACTTCGCCGATGTGACCGCCGTTATGAAGGACGCGGGTCACGCGCATATGGGTGTCGGCACCGCCACGGGCAAGGACAAGGCGGAGCAGGCTGCGCAGGCGGCGATCTCCAGCCCGCTGCTCGAATCCACCATCGACGGCGCAAAGGGCATCATCATCAGCATTTCCGCTTCCGAGGATATCGGCCTTGAGGACATCGACACGGCGGCAGGCATCGTCCGCGCGGCTGCCGATGACGATGCGAACATCATCTTCGGCGTCGACCTCAAACCGGAGCTGGAGGATACCATGACCATCACCGTCATTGCGACGGGCTTCGGCAGCGATGCGAATGGTATGCCCAAAAAGCCGACCGATGCGTTCGGCTTTGAAACGGACAAGCCTTTGGACGATATTTCCAGCACCAGCACGGGCTTCGACCCGAACGATGGGTACATCGATGTGCTGGACATCTTCAACGGCAGAAAGTAACTATTCTTGCGGTTTCTGTGTGCACACCCCGCAGCGTTTCGGCGCTGCGGGGCTTTTTTCGCCCCTTGACACGCCGGGCGGAATCTCGTATATTGTATTTATTCGTATACATTATTTATGCAGGGAGGAAGCAGCTGTGAAACTTACAGTGATCGGCGGGGGCGGCGTGCGCTCTATGTTCTTAGCAAAAAGCATTGCGCAAAAGGCGGAAACACTGCATATCGACCATCTCTGCTTTATGGATAACGATCCCCAAAAGCTGCGCATTTACGGCGGCATGGCCAAGCAGGTGGCGGCGCGCCTTTGCCCGGCGCTTGACTTTACCTTGACGGAAAACGCCGAAGAAGCCGTTCGCGATGCGGATTATGTCATCACCACCATCCGTGTGGGCGGCGATGATATGCGTGTGCGTGATGAACGCATTGCACTCGGCCACGGCATTCTCGGGCAGGAGACCACAGGCGCCGCCGGTTTTTCGTTTGCCATGCGCAGTGTGCCCGCGCTCGCAGCGTATTGCGAGCTGATCCGCAAATACGCAAAGCCCGGCGTGATAGTGTTCAATTTCACGAATCCTGCGGGTGTTGTGTCGCAGACGCTGCGCGATATGGGCTATGATTTTACTTACGGCATCTGTGACGCGCCCTCCGGGATGCTGCGCTCATTTGCACTGCTTTACGGCGCCGACCCTGCCAAGATCCGCGGCGAGGTCTATGGGCTCAACCACCTTTCCTATTTCAAAAGCATCACGCTTGACGGACGGGAGATCCTCCCGGAGCTGATCGAAAACAACGCAGCCTATGAAAAAACGGATCTGCGCTATTTTGAAAAGGATCTGCTGCGCGACCGCGGCTGCATTTTGAACGAATACCTTTATTATTTCTATTACCGTGAGCAGGCGGTGCAGAATATTTTGCATGCCAAGCAAACGCGCGGCGAACAGATCGCCGAGATCAACCGCCATATGACCGCAGAATTGTCGGCATTAGATCCGGAAACGGATTTTGACGAATCTTTATGCGTATTCAATCATTGGTACGGGATGCGCGAAAACAACTACATGGCGGAGGAAACGGGTATCCGCCGTAAAACGCCGTGGTCGTTTGACATTTACACGCCCGACGAGGGCGGCTACGCGGGTGTGGCGCTCTCCTTTATCCGTATCGCACAAAGCGGTAAGCCCGACAGCATGATCCTGTGCGTGCCGAACGAAGGTGCTATCGACGGACTTTTGGATAGCGACGTGGTCGAGATCACCTGCACGGTCACAGCGGACAGCTGCACCCCGCACAAAATGGGCAGGGTGGACGAGCAGAATTTGGAGCTGATCCGCCGTGTCAAAAACTATGAGCGGCTCGCGTCGCTTGCATTGCGCACCAAAAGCCATGCAGCGGCGGTGCAGGCGTTGACGCTGCATCCGCTGGTCAATTCGTATTCTCTTGGGAAAAAACTGACACAGGAATATATCGAACACAACAAGGACTATTGCGATGGCTGGGAATAAAGCGTTTGCCGCAGGCATCGGCAGCACGAATATAGATTTATTGTATACGGGGCTGAAAAACCTTCCCGCCGAGGGTGAGGAGGTTTATGCCGACGGCTTTTCTCTGCAGCTCGGCGGCGGCGCGCCTGCCACGCTGCTGCTGCTCTCTAAGCTCGGCGTACCCGTAAAAATCATAACGGAGCTGGGCGATGACCTGTTTTCACAGTTCGCCCGTGCGCAGTTTGCCGCCAATGGCGCAGAGCCTGTCAACCTGTATACAGATGCCGGCATGCCGTTGAATATTTCGTCCTGCCTTGTTACGGCGCGCGACCGCAGCTTTGTGTCTTACGGTCCCGGAAACCCGCGTGCGGACGAGGCGGCACAGGCGGCAGCGCTGGAGGCTTCTCAGGGTGCAAAGGTGATGCTCATGCAGCCGGGCGGGTTCCTTCCCGTCTATGAAAAGCTCAAGGCGCAGGGGACGACGCTGCTATTCGACTGCGGCTGGAGCGAGGATCTTTCTCTCGAAAAATACCGCCCCTATTTGGAACTTGCCGATTATTACACGCCGAACCAAAAAGAAGCGTGTAAATTGACGAACACAAGCACCCCGCAGGCGTCGGCAGAAGTGCTTGCGCAGTATTTAGACCGTGTGCTCGTCAAGCTGGACCGCGACGGCTGCTTAGGGTATGAAAACGGCGAAATGTTCACCGTGCCGCCCGTTTCTTTCGGTAAAGCCGTGGATGCTACGGGCGCGGGGGATGCGTTTTCGGCGGGATTTGCGTATGGGCTTTTCCACGGGTATGCGTTTGCGGACTGCCTGCTTTTGGGGAACATCACGGGCGGCAAATGCGTGAGTGCCGTCGGGTGCTTGGGTGCCTCCCTGACGGAAGCGGAACTGCTGGAGCGGTTCCGGAACGAACGGGAAAAACGCGGTATTTGCGTTTAGATATTTCGGATTGATTACGAACAACGCCTTACACTTAAAAAGTGTAAGGCGTTGTTTTGTGACAATGCATTGTGCGGCGCGGTCAAACCGTATGTGCCTGTAAATACGCATGAATCAACGGCAGAACTTCCTCGTCGTATTCGCCGAAGATACTCATATTTTCACGGTTGAAGCCGTGTCCCGCCCCCTCGATCACATGCAGCTCGGCGTGCGCATACGTATCCGCCGCGCGCTGCGAATACGAAAGCGGAACTACCGGGTCTGCCGAGCCGTGTAAAATCAGAACGTCGCGGGTATAGCCACGGATATTTTCATATACGTCGAACCCATGCAGCGCGCGCACATATTCACGCCCGACGGGCATCCCCGACATGGCAAAAGCGCTAAGCTGCAGGTCTGAAATCTGACCGGGGTCCCGGAAAAAATTTGTGATCTGCTCCGCCATGCTGAACCCCGGGTACATGAGGATCAGTCCGCGGATCTCCGAAGGATGGCGTGCCGCGGTCAAAGCGGAAACAAGTCCGCCCTGGCTTGTACCCAGCAGGAAGATATTGTCTTTGTCGATGCCGTCCATCGCTTCAAAACGGCGCAGTACGGCTTCCAAATCCGAAACCTCCGTGAATACGGTCATATCGGTCGTTTCGCCGTCACTTTTGCTGTTTGTGCTTCCGCCGCAGAAATCGAAGCAATATGCGGCATAGCCGTTTTGCGCAAGGTCGATGCAATAGGCGTTCATCGACGCATGCGTCAGTGAGAAGCTGTGCGATAATAGGACGACAGGCAGAGGCGTGGGTGCGCTTTTTGGCAAATACAGCTTGCCGTAAATATCGTTTTCCCCGTTTTTGCACCAAAGCTCCTGTACCGAATAAGCATACGGTATGCCTACTTCCCGGTTCGGCGTAGACGTCTGGGGCTTTGTTGTTTGTGCGGCAGAGGCGGTCGCCTGCGGTTGCGTTTCTGACAGTGCTGCCGAAACCGTAGTGCCGGGCGAAGCAGGTGTGGTTACAGCCGTTTCCGGCTGATTGCCGCATCCCGCAAGCGACAGCAGAAAAGCAAAGCCAATGAATAAAGCGAAACTTTTTTTCATAGTACCCTCGTTATGCTCCCTTACAGAATGTGTCAAAATTACCCGATCCCATCATAGCGCCCATATCGCTGGAAGTCAAGGGTATTCAAAGCGTAAAATACGGGTTCCCGCAAAGCGCATTTTTGGCGGATTCTTCAAAAATTTGTAACGACTTTACCTCTGATTATTTCAAGCCTGTTTGTTCCGCAAAATACAAAGCTATAATTTGGTTTTGCCGGCTCTTATTTTAATTGAATGCTTTGTATGCATCGCGCTGCTGAATTCCTTTCCGGCATCCGCAGACAAAAAAAGAATACCCCGTCATCTTCCGACGGGGTATTGCTTCTTTGGAGCGGCTGATGGGAGTCTCCCCCGGACTGTTTTTTGCGCGCTGCGGCGCGCCGTCCTGTTCTCCTCCACACATCCGCAAACCAAAAAACAAATACCCCGTCGGGGGACGACGGGGTATTGGTTCTTTGGAGCGGCTGATGGGAGTCGAACCCACCTGTCAAGCTTGGGAAGCTTGCATTCTACCGATGAACTACAGCCGCATATGCGAATGACGCGGCAAAACGCGCGCGTCATTCGATTTGGTCCGAGTGGCGAGACTTGAACTCACGGCCTCTTGACCCCCAGTCAAGCGCGCTACCAGCTGCGCCACACCCGGATATACTGCATTTGCCGAAGGCATCGGCAAACTGCTCGAATATAGTAGCACAAGATTCAGAAATTTGCAAGAGGATTTTTACATTTTTCCGTATTTTTGTGCTTTTCGGCTTCGGGAAAGCTGCGCACAGGCGGATTTCGCATATTTCCTTTTCGATTTTCAAATTGACAAAGCAGACGTACACTTTTATACTGAACATAAAGTTATGTGCGGCTATTGTGCAAGCGCCGCCAAAAGGAGCATCCGCATGAAAAAGATCATCGTTGTTTCCAAGACCCATTTGGATCTTGGGTTTACGGATTTCGCCTCTGTGGTTTGTGAAACGTATCGCAACACCTATATTCCAAACGCGATTTCTCTTGCACGGGAACTCAACACGCCGCAGCATAAGCGGTTTATTTGGACAACGGGTTCCTGGATTTTACAGGACACGCTGCAAAACGGGACGAAAAAGCAAAAAGAGGCGTTGGCCGCCGCGCTTCAGCGCGGGGACATCGTGCCGCATGCTCTGCCGTTTACCACGCACACCGAGCTTTTGGATGCGGATACGCTTGAATACGGTTTGTCCATCGTGGAAAAACTGGATAAGCTACGTGGAAAGAAGACCATCGCCGCCAAAATGACCGATGTGCCCGGGCACACGAAAGCGCTCGTGCCGCTGCTTGCGAAGCACGGCATCAAGCTTTTGCACCTCGGCGTCAACGGCGCGTCCGCGCTCGCCAAAGTCCCGCCGTGTTTTTTGTGGAAATGCGGTGGCGCCGAAGTGGTCGTGATCTATTCTGGCGATTACGGCGGCGCGTTTCAAGACCCGCGCGTCGAAGAGGTTTTGTATTTTGACCATACGCTCGACAATCACGGTACGCCGAGCGCGGACCATATCCTCAAAAAGCTGAAAGCGATCGAACAACAGTTCCCCGGCTATACGGTCGAAGCGGGTACGATGGACGAAATAGCGGAAGTGCTTTGGGAAAAGCGGCACGACCTGCCCGTTGTCACCGAGGAGATCGGCGATACCTGGATCCACGGCAGTGCCGCCGATCCATACAAATCCGCCGCTCTGCGCGAACTTATGGTACGCAAAAGAAAGTGGCTTGCCGACGGCTCCACGACGCGGGAAAGTGCAGAATATGCCGGGTTTAGCGACGCGCTGTTGTGTATTGCGGAGCATACCTGCGGCATGGATATGAAAAAATATTTTTCCGACTATGAGCACTACTTAAAGCCGGATTTCGAAGCCGCGCGGAAAAAAGACTGTGTGCATGTGCACCATCCGTTCCGCGACTTCCCGCAGAATTTTCTGGTGGTGATAGGAAGGCTTGCGCGTGAAAAAAAGCTCTGCTCGTACAGCACCATGGAGCAAAGCTGGGCGGAGCAGCGCGCCTATGTGCAAAAGGCGTTGGATGCCCTTTCGCCCGCGCACAAAAAAGAGGCGTTGTCTGCGCTCGCTGCGCTTCGTCCCGAGCAGCCCGAAGAGATAACGGACGCAGCCTCGCTGCAAGCGCACGCGCCGCTTGTCTGCGGCAAATGGCAGCTTACGCTCAACGAACTCGGCGGCATCGAAAGTCTGACCTGTAATGGGAAAGAAGTTTTGCGCCAAAACGACAGCCCGCTTTGTGAATACCGTTCGTTCGGTGCGGAGGACTATGACTACTGGCTGCAGCACTATACCCGCAACATCAAAGAAACCTACGCCTGGGCAGTTGGGGATTTTGCCCGCCCGCTGCTTAAATATGTTTCGGGGAAATACCCGACAGGCAGATTCCCTTATACCTGTACGGCAGCGTCCGCGCCGCAGGTCACGGACAGTATGGCGGAAATCACCCTGCATTTGACCTGCGATAAAGCGGTGTGCGAGCAGCTTGGCGCGCCGCGGCTCGTGCAGGTCGTTTACCGCCTGACCGATGCGGGGCTTCAAATGGAGGTGTCGTGGTTCGGCAAGGACGCGAACCGCTTGACGGAAGCGTTTTACCTGCACCTGTTCCCCGCAAAAGGGGGCTTTACCGTCCGTAAGCTCGGCACGTACCTTTCGCCGTTCGATGTGGTGTCCATGGGCTCGCGCAGCCTGCACGCCGTCGAGTGCGCAAATTTACAAACCGAGGACGGGACGTTCGAGCTTCGCAGCCGTCACGCGCCGCTGCTGTGCCTTGGCAAAGGTAAAATTTTGGAGTTCGACGACAAAACAGAGGATATCGAACGCGACGGGATCACCTACATTCTCCAAGATAACGTTTGGGGCACGAATTTCCCGCTGTGGTACTCGGACAATGCGCGCTTTGTATTCACCGTGCGCGAAGCGGAAGCCGATGCTGCGGAAAAATAAAATTTAAAAAAATCGGAATTGACAAAATTCGTGCCGCATGGTAGAATTTAAAAAATTTGCGCGGCACGCGGGAAAGGAATCGAAACGATGCACGGCTTTTTTCAAAAATCCCGGCAAAATTTGTCCGTCTTTCCCTTTGCATCGGAGGGCGCTTTTTCCGTTTCCGTTTTTCCTTTTCCCATTTGTTTTTAAAGCGGCGGTTTTACCGTCGCTTATTTTTTGGCGCGCGGCGAAAATACAGCGGCAATTCGGTTGAAATCCGATGGATTGTATGCTACAATAAACTGTTGAAATGTGTGTATTCGGAAAGGATCGGTGAAGGCTTTGAAGGCGTACTTAATGCTGGAGGACGGCTCCGTCTATGAAGGACAGGCGCACGGCGATTTTCGGGAGACGGTGTGTGAAGTTGTATTTAACACCTCCATGACGGGCTATGTGGAGATATTGACCGACCCTTCGTATGCCGGGCAGGGCGTTGTGATGACCTACCCGATGATCGGCAACTACGGGATCTCCCGCGAGGACTTTGAAAGCGAACGGCTGCAGCCGAGCGCCTTTTTAGTGCACGAGCTGTGTGACACGCCTTCCAATTTCCGCTGCACCGATACGATCGAAAATCTTTTAAAAGAATTCGGCATCCCCTGTATGTCGGGGCTCGACACGCGCGCCGTCGTCAAAAAGCTGCGCGAATCGGGTACCATGCGCGGCGTGCTGACCGGCGACATTTCCGACAAAGACCGCCTAATGCAGGAAATCTATGCCTACAAGCAGGAAGGGCTTGTGGAAAGTGTCTCCTGCAAGGCACCGTATGTAGCAGGCAAAGGCAATACAGGCGCGAAGATCGCACTTTACGACTTCGGCACAAAGCGTAATATTGTGGAAAGTCTTGCTTCGCGCGGGTGCGAGGTTACGGTGTACCCTGCGTGGACAAGCGCCGAAACCGTGCTTTCTACGCATCCCGACGGCGTGATGCTCTCCAACGGCCCGGGCGACCCCGCCGCTTGCGTAAACATCATCCGCGAGATCCGTAAGATCTACAACTACGGCGTGCCGACCTTTGCCATCTGTCTCGGACATCAGCTGACCGCGCTTGCTGTCGGCGGCGAGACGGAGCGCATGAAATACGGTCACCGCGGCGCGAACCATCCGGTCAAATTCCTGCATGAGGATCGCACCTACCTTTCCTCGCAGAACCACGGTTATATGGTAAAGGCCGAGGGTCTGCCGCAAAACGCCGAGGTGCACTGCGTCAACGTCAACGACGGCACGGTGGAGGGCATCCTTTACCACGGCAAGCCGATTTTCACGGTGCAGTTCCACCCGGAGGCGAATGCAGGTCCGCGCGACACGGCGTTCCTGTTTGATAAATTCCTGAAAATGGCGGCGGAGGGCAGATACGATGATTGACAAAAGCATTAAAAAGGTTATGGTCATAGGCTCCGGCCCCATCATCATCGGGCAGGCGGCGGAGTTTGACTACGCGGGTACGCAGGCGTGCCGCTCCTTGAAAGAGGAGGGGATCGAGGTCGTGCTCGTCAACTCCAACCCCGCCACGATCATGACCGACGGCGACATCGCCGACAAGGTCTATATCGAGCCGCTCACCATCCCGACGCTGACCAAGATCATTGAAAAGGAAAAGCCCGATTCCCTTTTGCCCACCCTCGGCGGGCAGACGGGGCTCAACCTCGCGATGGAGCTTGAGGAAAAGGGTGTCCTGAAAGAGAACGGCGTGCGGCTCATCGGCATCAACGCCACGGCAATCAAAAAAGCGGAGGATCGCCAGGAATTTAAAGATACCATGGAAAAGATCGGCGAGCCTTGCATTGAATCGCTTGTCGTGCATGATGTGGAATCCGCCGTGGAATTTTCCGCCAAGATCGGTTACCCCGTTATCGTGCGACCCGCGTATACCTTGGGCGGCACGGGCGGCGGCATTGCCGACAATGAAGAAGAGCTGCGCGAGATCTGCGCGAACGGCCTGCGGCTTTCGCGCGTGACGGAAGTCCTCATCGAAAAGTGCATTGCCGGCTGGAAAGAGATCGAGTACGAGGTGATGCGCGACTCCAAGGGGAACTGCATCACGGTCTGCAATATGGAAAACCTTGACCCCGTCGGCGTACATACGGGCGACTCCATCGTTGTGGCACCTTCGCAGACGCTGATGGATAAGGACTATCAGATGCTGCGCTCGGCGGCGCTGAATATCATCACGGAGCTCGGCATCGAGGGCGGCTGCAACGTGCAGTTTGCCCTGCATCCCGATTCGTTCCAATATGCCGTCATCGAGGTCAACCCCCGTGTGTCGCGTTCTTCTGCGCTCGCGTCTAAGGCGACGGGCTACCCCATCGCGCGCGTTGCGGCGAAGATCGCTTTGGGGTTAGGGCTTGACGAGATCCCAAACGCCGTCACGGGCAAGACCTTTGCGTCGTTTGAACCCGCGCTCGACTACTGCGTCGTCAAATTCCCGAAATGGCCGTTTGATAAATTTGTCACGGCAAAACGCACGCTCGGCACGCAGATGAAAGCGACGGGCGAGGTCATGGCGATCGCGCGTTCGTTTGAAGCGGCACTGCAAAAGGCGATGCACTCGCTTGAGGAAAACCGCAAAAGCCTGTTGTATCCCGAGTGGCTGGAAAAATCGCTGCCCGAGCTTGAAGAACTGTTGGAAAACATCGACAACACCCGTATTTACGTTGTCGCCGCGGCGATCTATAACGGTATGGCGCTTGAGAAGATCCATGACATCACCAAAATCGACATCTGGTTCTTGCAGAAGATCAAGGTCATCGTCGATATGGAAAAGCTTCTCTCCACCGGCTGCTGCGACCGCGATACGCTGCTCGAAGCCAAACGGCTTGGCTTTACCGACGACGTGATCGCGAAAAATGTCGGCGTGACGGAAGCGGCGATCAAGAATCTGCGCAAAATGTGGAACATCCGCCCCAGCTTTTCGGTGGTCGATACCTGTGCGGCGGAATTTGCGGCGCAGACGCCTTATTACTATTCCGACTACTGCGTCGAAAACGAAGTGGATACCACCAAGACCCGAAAGAAGATCATGGTGCTCGGCTCCGGCCCCATCCGCATCGGGCAGGGCATTGAGTTCGACTACTGCTCGGTACACTCCATATGGGCGCTGAAAAAAGCGGGCTGTGAGGCGATCATCGTCAACAACAACCCCGAGACCGTTTCCACCGACTTCGACGTGTCCGACAAGCTGTATTTCGAGCCGCTCACGCCCGAATACGTTACCAATATTGTCGAATTGGAACAGCCCGACGGCGCGATCGTCCAGTTCGGCGGGCAGACCGCCATCAAGCTGACGAAAACGCTCAACGATCTCGGCGTGACCATTCTCGGCACGGATGCCGACCACGTGGATGCCGCCGAGGACCGCGAGCGGTTCGACGAGATCCTTGAATATTGCGACATCGCCCGCCCGAAAGGGCAGACCGTGTTCACGACGGAAGAAGCGCTCGCCGCCGCGCACGCACTCGGCTATCCGGTGCTGGTGCGCCCGAGCTACGTCCTCGGCGGGCAGGGCATGCAGATCGCTGCCAACGACGACGACATCAATGAATTTATGGGTATCATCACCCGCACCATCCCCGACCTTTCCGAGCACCCCGTGCTTGTGGACAAGTATTTGATGGGGCAGGAGGTCGAGGTGGACGCCATCTGCGACGGGCGCGATATCCTCATCCCCGGTATCATGGAACACGTCGACCGCGCGGGCATCCACTCCGGCGACTCCATTTCCGTGTACCCGGCGGTCACGCTTTCCGAGCGCGTGCAGAAAACGATCGTCGATTACACCAAGCGTCTTGCCTCCGCGCTGCACGTCATCGGCATGATGAACATCCAGTTCATCGTCCTGCACGAGGAGGTCTATATCATCGAGGTCAACCCCCGTTCCTCGCGCACGGTGCCGTATATCAGCAAGGTCACGGGCATCCCCGCCATTTCCCTTGCGACGCGCGCCATGCTCGGCGAGAAGATTCAGGATATGGGCTACGGCACGGGACTTTACCCGAACAGCGGCTACTATGCCATCAAGCTGCCCGTGTTCTCCTTTGAAAAGATCATCGGCGCAGATACGGCGCTCGGCCCCGAAATGAAATCCACGGGTGAGGTGCTCGGTATTTCGCAGGATTATAACGAGGCGCTTTTGAAGGCGTTTGAGGGCGGCGGTATCTCACTGCCGAAGGACGGCAAGATCATCGTCACGGTGCGTGATAAGGACAAGCCCGAAATCTGCGAAATGCTCAAAGCCTTTAAGGATTCCGACTTCCGCTTTTACGCCACGCCCGGCACGCGCAAGGCGCTGCTGGAAGCGGGCTTCCAAAACGTCAAGCCTGTCAACAAGATTTCCGGCGACAGCCCGAATATTCTCGACATGCTTTCGGCGGGGGATGTGTCGCTTATCATCAACACGCCTACCCACGGGCGCCTGCCTGACCGCGACGGCTTTAAGCTGCGCCGCATCGCGGTGGAAAGCGGCGCGTCGTGCTTAACGTCTCTTGACGCGGCGCGGGCGATCATGCAAAGCGCCTATATCGTGCCGAGCGATAAAATGTCCTTAACGGACATCGCCACGCTGCAGATCAAGAAGTAAACAAACCGCATAAAATGAGCACGGCCCCCGCACTGCGGGGGTCGATTTTTAAGATATATATTGATATGTTATCATAATTATGCTAAAATAATGGCGAGGTGAAAACGATGAAAATGATTCGTCCTGTTTCTGATTTGCGCAATCACTTTGCGGAGATTTCCAAAACTGTGCATGAAACGGAGCAGCCCGTGTTTTTAACCAAAAATGGCTACGGCGATATGGTCGTGTTGAGCATGGACGCTTACGAGAATCTGCAATTCGAAAGCGAAGTTTACCATAAATTACAAGCGGCAGAGCGGGAAGCCGCCCTGACCGACACCCGCTATTCCGCCAAAGCGGTGTTGCAGGCGATGAAAGAAGAAATCCAAAATGGGACGGTATAAGCTGGCGTTTTTGCCTGCTGCACGACAGGATCTTTTGGACATCGTGCACTACATCGGGCATGAGCTGCAAAATCCACAGGCGGCGGAAAACACGGCAGAAAAGCTCATACAAGCAGCACAGCAGTTAGAGGATTTTCCGTACGCTGACCCGGTTTATATCCCGCAAAAGCCGCTTTTGAACGAATATCGAAAGCTTGCTGTGGGGCATTATGTATTATTCTATTGGGTGGACGAGGCGAACCGCGTTGTCACGGTTGCGAGGGTGCTTTACGGGAAACGAGATCGAGAAGCCGCCCTGAAATAGCGCGGCGGGTGCTGTAAAACCATCTGTTATAGACAAAGAGGCGATATGGTGCTGTTACTCTATCTTGTTTTGGCAATTTTATTTTTAGTTTTGCTGTTTTGCCTGATCTTCGCGTGGGCGGTGCTGCGCGCTGCGTTCGGCAATCGGCAGGAGGGGAGTGCGTATCTTAACTATTTTACGGCAGCGGATTTCGAGAACCTTGCAGCCGAAGCGGTGGAGTTCCCGAACCGGCGCGGCGAGACCCTGCGCGGCAATCTGTATTTTGAAAGCGGGCGCACGGATTTTCGCGCGCTGTTGATCTTTGCCCACGGCATGGGCGGCGGGCATTTGAGCTATACCACGGAGCTGGATTTCTTTGCAAAGCAGGGCTTTTTGGTGCTTGCCTATGATGCGACGGGAACGATGGCCTCGGACGGCAAATCGCTTCGCGGCTTCGGGCAGAGTGTTTCAGACCTGCAAAGCGCGCTTGCGTTTGCGGCACAAGACGAAAAAACGAGAGCACTCCCCGTGGTGCTCTGCGGGCATTCGTGGGGTGCTTACGCCGTGTGCCGCGCAAAGTCTCCCGCTGTGCGCGGTGTGGTCGCGTTTTCCGCGCCGGAGGATGCCGCAACACTGCTGTGCGCACAGGCAAGCGCACAGACCGGCGCGCCGTTTGGCGCGTTAAAGCCGTTTTTACGCCTTTGGGAACGGCTGCGCTTCGGCAAAACGGCCGCCGCGCAGACTTCCAAGGTATTGCGAACCGCAAACGTCCCCATCTTATTGCTCCACGGCGGCAAGGATGCGGTCGTGCCGCTTTCCAACGCGGCGGCAAATGCGCCGCACCTTTCCGAAAACCCGCATATAAAACGTGTTATCTACCCCGAAAAGCGTCATAACGTATACAACACACAGGAAGCGGAGGCGGGCGTCGCCGAAATGCTCGAACGCTTTGGCGTACTTTCTAAACAAAAAGACGGCAGCGCCGATGCGCTTGCCGCCTATGCAAAGACTTTGGATTTCCGTAAGCTCTGCGAGGAAGACCCCGCCGTCATGCAGACCGTCGAGCAATTCTTCGAGGACTGCTTGCAGGAGCAGTAGGCTTGATTTGCCAAACAGAAGCTCCCACTTTCGCGGGCTTTATTTTTTTCCCGTCGAGCCGAAGCCGCCCGCGCCGCGCGCGGTGTCGTCGAGTTTGTCACACTCCTCCACGGGCATCATGGAAACGGGCATCACCACAAGCTGTGCGACGCGCTCGCCCGGGGAAATGGTGTAGCTTTCTGCGACCTGGTTGATGACGCCGACTTTAATTTCACCCCGATAGTCGCTGTCGATAACGCCTACGGAATTCGTAAGCCCGATGCCGTGCTTGATGGCAAGCCCGCTGCGTGCAAAAACGAACGCTGCATACTCGGCGCTCGGCAGTTGGATGGCAAGCCCTGTCGGGATCAGCGCCGTTTCGCCGCCTTGCAGGGTCAACGGTTCGTCGATGCACGCGCAAAGATCAAGCCCTGCGCTGCCGTCCGTCGCGCGCACGGGGATTTTTGCGTCGTCGCGTACCTTGCAGATTTTAAGTGTTTCCATTATTCCACACCTCTGTAAAAAAGTCCTCTGGTAAATTCGCCGCGCGGCGCGGCGCCGGTTTCGAGCGCATCTAATATTTGTGCGCATTCTTCTTTGGATTCCACCGTAAAATCCAAGAAGTAAAAATCCACGTTTTGAATTTCCCGCAGCCGGTCGAGCATATAGGTCGGCCGGGAGTTGTAAACCTGCGAAAAGCCGTTCTCGCACCGGACGGGGAAACGCACGCCCTTGCGGTCGGTCAAAAAGCCTGTCCGATCACATTTTGCACAAGGCGTCCCGTTGCGCACGGGGCAGTTGCGCGTGAGCATCAGGGGCATGTGCCCGTAAACGCACACCCCGCGCGGCAGCGCTCCGCCTAAAGCGGCGATCTGCGAAAGGCGCAGTTCATGGGAAAGCACCGCTTCCGAAACGCCGATCTGAGCCGCTTCCTCCAGCGCAAGGCTGTTATACAGATTCAAAAACGCGCCGCCGATGACGGGGATGCCTGCTTCTCGCGCAACGGCGACGGCGTCGAGCGTGTCGCAAAGCGCATAGGGCGCGCCGCTGTCGAGAAGCTGACGGCGCACGGCTTCTTCCGTGCCGAAGATCCCGCGCGGAAGATATACGCCCGCATGATAAGCTTCCAAAACGTCCTGCGGCGTGCCGAGCGGCAGAAACATACGGTCTGCGCGCGCGTTTTCGGGGATTTGATCGAGCGAACAAAAGCGCAAATACCGTTTTGGAGCTTGCGCGATATGCGACGCAGAAGTAAAGCCAATGTCCTTTACAGAAAGCGGCGTTTTTTCGCAAATGGACTCTTCCAACGCTTCGAGCGCCGCGCGGCGCATGGCGTTGATCTCCGAGAGCGGCAGACGCAGGTTTTCACCGATTTGACAGTCGATGGTATCGGTAAAAAACACCGTACCGCCGCACTTTTTCAGCTGTTTTTCCACCGATTCGGCAGTTAGCGGCACATGCTGCGCCGTCTCGCACGCCTGCCCGCCGTTGACGGTTATGCGGTGCGTGCCGCACACCGCTGTAAGGCTCGGCAGCTTGTCAGTCCCGGCTTGAAACGTGAAGTCCACCGCGCGCACGGCAGGGAGCTTTTCATACAGCTTCGCATAGGATTTGAGCAGTTCTGAAGTTGCCGCCGTCACATTTTCCTTTTGCCGTGTGCCGAACATCGTGCGCCCGCGGCGGGTTTCAAAATACCCGTCCGAAAAGCCGGAACGCGAGAACAGCGCCTGTAAGTCCGCGCGCTGCTTTTCCGTATACGCCCCGTTTTGTGCGGCTTTGCATGCCGTGACCGCCGCCGCAACATATTCGGGGCGCTTCATCCTGCCCTCGATCTTGAAGCTGTTTACGCCAAGCTGCTGCAACTCGATGATATGCTCGATCAGCGACAGGTCCTTGAGACTCAGGTCGTGCCCCGTTCCGCCCGCAGCCTTAAAGGGCAGACGGCACGGCTGGGCGCAAAGTCCCCGGTTGCCGCTGCGCGCGCCGAGCACGGCGCTGAACAGGCATTGTCCCGAAACGCACATGCACTGCGCGCCGTGGACAAACACTTCCGTTTCCAAAATATCCGCTTGACAAAGCGCTTCGATCTCGCTTTTAGTTAGCTCGCGCGGCAGCACCGCACGTGAAAATCCGCGTTCCCGCAAAAGCCGCAGACCCGCCTTCGTTCCGACACTCATCTGCGTGGAAGCGTGCAGCTCCATTTCGGGGCACATCGCACGCACGAGCCGCAGCACGCCGAGATCCTGCAAAATAAGCGCATCCGCCGAAAGCCGGCAGACGCGCGCAAGTAAAGACCGGCAGCGCGGCAGCTCCTCGTCGGAGACCAGCGTGTTGAGCGTCAGGTGCCACCGCGTACCGTAAAGCCTGCAAAGGCGCGCCGCTTCCCGAAGCGCCTTGTCATCAAAATTGGAAGCCGCGCGGCGGGCGTTGAATTCCCCCGCACCGAAATAGACCGCATCTGCGCCGCAGCGCAGCGCCGCCGTCAGCGAATCAAAGCCGCCGCAGGGGGCTAAAATTTCTGCTTTAGCCATTGTCCTGCTGCGAGAAAAGGTTGATCTGGTTGGATTTTGCCTTTGCTTCGGTGCGCACGCGGTCAAGCTCACGCTTGTAAAAGTCGCGTTCCGTCTGCGCTTCGGAGGCGTCCTTGAGGTAATCCTTGATCTGCGAGCGATACCCCTCGGCGGTCTGCTCTGCCTTTTTGGCCTTGTCGGCGAATTCCAGCGCCGTGAGCACCGCCGCCTGATTCGTGGACATGAAGGGATTTGCCGCCTGCAATTCCTGCATTTTTTCGTTGATCTCCGATGCGAGCGTGTTGGTGTATTCCGCCGTCTCGTCGGTGCGCAGCGCATAGGTGACGCCCGCAATGGATACCTTGACCTTATTCATTTCCATATTCAAACACCTCAAATCAGCCGATTTCGGATATGCATTATACTTTATTATAACGGAATTTGCCGCAAACTGCAACAGCTATTCTTGTGCGGCGCGGGGTGAATCCTCCGGCCTTTCTGAAAATGCGGCAGGGAAGAAGTCCCGCAGCAGCGCCTTCCCCGTTTCGGTGCGGAAAATGCGTGCATCGCCTTTGCGCACGGCATCCGCAGAGAGCGTATCCTCGCAGGCGTTGACGAGAAAATCCGCTTCGATAAGCGCACGGTATACGGGGTCTGCGTCCTCTGTATAGGTGTGGTGGCAGGCAACAAGCACGCCGACGCGCTCCGCCGTTTCACGCGCTTCTCCGAGCGAGAGCAGGAGTCCCACCGCCTTTGCCGGTCCGAATTCCTCCTGCATTTTGCCCGTACAGTGCCCGAACTCCCGCTCGCAGTCGCGTATGGCAATATCGTGCGTAAGCGCGGCGGCTTCGAGCGTGTGCAGCGCTTTCGCAGACAGCCCCTCGCGTTCACCGATGCATTTTGCGAGCGCGTGGACCTTCAGAAAATGCTGGATGCGCCGCGTGTCACCCTGAAAGTAGCTGACCATGGTGCGGCAAAGCGTGCTGATTTCCATCGTGTTCCCTCATTTCTATTTCCATAATAGAGGAAACAGCGGCAAAATGCAAGGGAAGTACGCAAAATGTTGACAAAGACGGCGCGCTGTGGTACTCTACAAATAGAGACGACCCTCTCGGAAATTGCCGGACGCACGCAGCCTTTTTGAGTGCGTTTGCTTTCCTGCGGCTGCGTGCAAACGCAGCCGCTTTTTGCGTATATGTGGAAAGGAGGGAAAACGAAAAAGCAACGAACACATTTTTGTAAAGCGGAGGACATTATTTATTTGATGCATTTGGAGGGAAACATATGCAAAACCGCATCAAACCATGGATGCTGTTCACTGCCGCCGGTGTATTGTATACGCTGCGTGTATGAGAGATGGGTAACTTTGAAAACCAAGACACGATGTATTTTATCGATTATTTTAAGCGCCCTGCCCGTCTTTTGGCGGACAGCGCAGCAAGCGGCAGGCTTGCTTTCGGCTGCACATCCGCGCGCAGCTTGGGTGTTGTCCGATTTCTTTGGCCTGGCTGTTTTGGGAGAAAACACCATGTGGCTGTATATCCTTTATCCGATCCTTTGCGCGATCGCGGCCTGTGTTATGCACCGCTTTGCACAGGCGGATATCCCTGCGCGCCTGGAAAAACTGCAGCTTGGCTTTCCGCTCGCAGGCGGAATTGTCGGGATATTGAATTATTTTTTAAGCGCTTGGGTGATCGGCTTCGAGGTGTTCGCGCCGCTGACGATACTTTCGGCTCTTGCGCTGCTCGGCTGGCTTATCTGCAATATTGCGGCACTGGTTTACCTACAGCGGGAAAAGCGGCAGGATAACGCATAAACCGCAAAGCAACTGATTTTTTCCTTGCAATTCCCGAAAAGTGTGTTATACTATTAGTCGCAAACCGAACTGCAAACGCGAGGAAAAAGGCAGTAGGCAAAAGCTTTCCCGCCCGCAAGAGAGAATGCGCCATGGGCTGTAAGCGCATTTCGGGCGTCTTTTCGCTGAAATTTCACTTTGGAGCGGCGCGGCTGAACAAAGAGTAGGTCGCGACGGGTGCCGCCGTTATCGGGCGCGGGAGTGTCGGCTCCTTTACAAACAGGGTGGTTTAAGGCTTTTGCGCCGTCCCTTTTGGGACGGCGTTTTTTGTGTTTGCACAAAAGATACAGACGGAAAGGAAGATTGGCTTTGAAGCAGAAACTCGAAGAGATCCGCGCGCGCGCCAAAGAACAGCTCGAAAGCGTTTCGCAGCTCGGAGATTTGGAAGCGCTTCGCGTGGCCGTGCTCGGCAAAAAAGGGGAGCTGACGGCGATCTTAAAGAGCATGGGCACGCTCTCCAAAGAGGAGCGCCCGAAAATGGGGCAGCTTGTCAACGACGTGCGCAAAGATATTGAAACCATGCTCGCGGAAAAAACGCAGGAATTAAAGGCGCTTGCCGAAAAGCGGGAGATCGAAAGCACGCCGCTGTTCGATCTGTCTATGCCCGCTAATCTCGCCCGCGGGTCGTATCATCCGATTACGCTCGTGCAGCGCGAATGTGAGCGCGTGTTCAAGTCCATGGGCTTTACCGTGGAGGATTACGCCGAGATCGTCAGCGACTATGAATGCTTTGAGTCGCTCAATATCCCGAAAGCACACCCCGCGCGCGACATGCAGGATACGTATTACCTCGAAAACGGGCAGCTTTTGAAAACGCAGACCTCCGCCGCGCAGAACGCGATCTATAAGAAGTATAAGGACGCGCTGATTAACGACGGCGTACCGATCAAGGCGATCTTCCCCGGCCGCTGCTTCCGCAACGAAGCGACCGACGCCTGCCACGAAAACACCTTTTTCCAGATGGAAGGCGTGATGGTCGACAAGAACATCTCCATCTCGAACCTGATCTACTTTATGAAGACCATGCTTTCCGAGGTGTTCCAAAGAGATATCAAGGTGCGGCTTCGTCCGGGCTTCTTCCCGTTCGTCGAGCCGGGTTTTGAATTGGACATCAGCTGCCTGATCTGCGGCGGCGAGGGCTGCGCCTCCTGCAAGCACAGCGGCTGGCTGGAGCTTTGCCCGTGCGGCATGATCCATCCCGAGGTGCTCAAAGAGGGCGGCATCGACCCGGAGGAATACACGGGCTTCGCGTTCGGTCTGGGGCTTACGCGCCTTGCCATGATGAAATACGGCATCAAGGATATCCGCGACTTAAACAGCGGCAGCTTGAAATCGCTGTCGCAGTTTACGGACGACGAATAAGCGGGAAGGAGGAGAACTTATGTTTTTATCGATGAATTGGCTTTCGGATTTTGTAGATTTCACAGGGCTTGATAAGCTGGAGCTCATCCGCCGCTTTTCGCTGTCTACGGCTGAGGTCGAAAACGAGATCTTTTTTAAGGGCAAGGATCTTTCCGGCGTCGTGGTCGCCGAGATCAAGTCCGTCGAGCCGCACCCCGAATCGAAGAAACTGCATCTTCTAAAGGTGGATGCGGGCGACGGCGCTTTGACCGACGTGGTCTGCGGCGCGCCGAACGTGCGCGTCGGGATGAAGACCGCGTTTGCCAAGGTGGGCGCGCAGATCGGCGATATTACCATTACATCGCGCAAGCTCGCGGGGTACCCCTCCAACGGCATGTGCTGCTCGGAAAAGGAAATCGGCATCAGCGATGACCATTCCGGCATTATGGAAATTACCGACTCTCTTCCCAACGGCACGGATCTGAAAGCGGCATACGAGATCGACGACATCGTGTTCGAGGTGGATAACAAGTCCCTGACGAACCGCCCCGACCTTTGGGGGCATTACGGTATTGCGCGCGAATTCGCCGCACTCGCAAACAGACCCTTAAAGCCTTTGGAAACGGTGGATCTGCACGCCTACGATGCGCTTCCGAAAGTGGATTTGAAGATCGAGGATCCGCTTTGTCTGCGCTACTCCTGCCTGCAGGTCGAAAATATCCATACGACGAAAAGCCCGGTCAATATGCGCATCCGCCTGTATTACTGCGGCATGCGCGCGATCAACTTCTTAGCGGACTTAACAAACTACCTGATGCTCGAAATGGGGCAGCCGATGCACGCGTTCGACTCGCGCAAGGTCGAAAAGCTGCGCATCAAGCGCTTTTCCGAGCCGTTCACGTTCCAAACGCTCGACGGCGTAGAGCGCGCGATCGACGAGAACACGCTGATGATCTGCAACGGCGACACGCCTGTGGCGATCGCGGGCATCATGGGCGGGCTCGACAGCGAGATCGTGGAGGACACCACAACGCTTACGCTGGAATCCGCCACGTTCGACGCCGTTTCCGTGCGCAAATCCACGGTGCGTCTGGCGCACCGCACGGATGCGTCCATGCGCTATGAAAAGTGCCTTGACCCTGAAATGACCGTTCCCGCCATCGCGCGGTTCGTGAAGCTGCTCACGGATACCGATCAAAACGCGCGCGTCGTCTCGTCTCTGACGGATGAATACGCCCGCCGCTATCCGGAAGTGGTGCTGGACTTCGACAAGGCGTATGTGGACCGTTACACCGGCATCGAAATTGCAAACGATACGATCATTCAAACGCTGCGCTCGCTGGGCTTTGAAGCGGAAAATAACGGCGACAACTTCACCGTGCGTGTGCCGAGCTGGCGCGCGACCAAGGACGTCACAATAAAGGCGGACATCATTGAAGAGATCACCCGTATTTACGGCTACGACAACTTCGATGTGCATACCGCTTTGGCGCCGCTGTATCCCGTGCGCCCCGAAACGGAAAAGACCGTGGAGGACCGTATCAAGGATATGCTGGTCAAGCGCTTCTCCCTGCACGAGGTGCACTCCTATATCTGGGCGTATTACGACGAATATAAGGAGCTGGGGCTTCCGATCGAAGACAACGTCAAGCTTGTCAACGCCACCAATCCCAACATCGAAACGCTGCGCCGCTCCATCGTGCCCACACAGCTTTGCCAGGTGCGCACGAACGCGTCTTATGCGCCGGAGTTCGGTCTGTTCGAGATCGGCAGAACGGTGGAGGGTCTAAACGAAAACGGGCTGTGCCGCGAGTACAAAAAGCTTGCCGTCACGCTGTTCTCCCGCACAAAGTCTACCGAAGCACTGTACTTCGAGCTGCGCGACATGCTCGCGCAAACTGCCGATGAGATCAAGCATAAACCGCTCAGCTTCTCGGCAAAAACAGCGACGCACACCTATCAGCACCCGCGCAACCTCAATACGGTGCTGTGCGACGGCGTGGAGCTCGGCGAGATCGGCGTGATCCATCCGACCGTCTGCAAAAAGATCGACAAAAAAGCCGCAATCGTGTATGCGGAACTGGATGTGCATGCGTTTGCCGCCATTGCGGATGCGGGGATCGTCTATGATGAGCCCTCGCGCTTCCCGGAAATGGAAGCGGATCTCACGTTCCGCAGCGAGACATATGCGCCCATCGGTGATGCGATCCAAAAGGTCAACTGCCCGTGGCTGCGCAAGGTGGAGGCGCTGGATACCTACCGTGACGAAGCGGGCAAGTCCATTACCGTGCGTCTGACCTTCTCCGACAACACGCGCACCCTCACCCGCGAGGAGGTCACGGCGGTAGTCGATTCTATCATCGCCGCCCTCGCCGAAGAGAATATCCCGCTCAAACAGTAATATCCTTTTCCAAAAAGCACGGCGGCGAACCGAAAGGCTCGCCGCCGTTTCTTTACTTATACTGAAAAATAGAGTATACTGTAAACGTTTTCGGGAGGTGCCGCATGAAGAAGCATGTGATTTTACGCAAGCTCTTTTTTTCGACCCTGTATTTGAGCGCCTTTACGTTCGGCGGGGGATACGTCATCGTCACATTAATGAAAAAGAAGTTTGTGGACAAGCTCCACTGGATCGAGGAAAACGAAATGCTCGACCTTGTCGCCATTGCGCAGTCCTCGCCCGGTGCGATCGCTGTCAACGGCGCGATCGTGGTCGGCTACAAGCTGGCAGGGATTTTGGGGGCGCTGGTCGCAATCATCGCCACGATCATCCCGCCGTTCGTCATCATCTCGCTCGTTTCCGTGTTTTATAACGCTTTTCGCGACAATTTCATCATCAGCAGTTTGCTCGAGGGCATGCAGGCGGGCGTGGGCGCGGTCATCGCCTCAGTCGTGTTCGATATGGGTGTAGACGTTGTGCGCGAAAAAAGCGCCGCGTCCGATATCATCATGGCGCTCAGCTTCATCGCCGCATGCTTTTTAGATGTGAATGTGGTGTATATCGTGCTCGTCTGCGCGGCACTCGGCGTTGTCCGCACGCTGCTTCAAAAAAGGAGGCGTGCGAAATGATCTATTTGCAGCTTTTCTGGAGCTTTTTGCAGGTCGGGCTGTTCAGCTTCGGCGGCGGCTATGCCGCCATGCCGCTGATTGAAGAACAGATCGTCACACGGCACAGTTGGCTGAGCATGCAGGAGTTTACGGATCTCATCACGATCTCCCAAATGACGCCCGGCCCCATCGCCGTCAATTCCGCGACGTTTGTCGGCATCAAGATCGCGGGCATCCCCGGTGCGCTGGTCGCGACGTTCGGCTGTATTTTGCCGTCCTGCATTCTCGTGATCGTGCTTGCGAAGCTGTATTTCAAATACCGCAATATGCAGATGCTGCAGGGCGTGCTCGGCTCTTTGCGCCCCGCGGTGGTCGCCATGATCGCGGCGGCGGGCGTTTCGGTACTCGTCACGGCGTTCTGGGGCGACGAAGTTATTTCCTTTTTCGGTACGAATTGGGTGCTCGTCGCGATTTTTCTTGTGTGCTTTGTGCTGCTGCGCGCGACCAAACTCAACCCCGTTTTCGTCATGGTGCTTGCCGGTGTTTTGAACCTCGGCGGTACATGGGTGATATGATGAAAAAGAGACATATAGGGGGAATAAGCTTGAGCCTTAGATTTGTTTTTTAACTTCAAAGTAATAAAACAGCACAAAAATATGGCTGCATCAGCAAAAAAAGTTATATATTATCACAAATGTCAAAAAATCTATTGACAAATATTCATAAAAATGATACTTTCTTATTGAAAAAAGTATAAACTTTTTTCAAAGAGGGTAGGGCGGGGAATTTATATAGTAATGTACGACAACGCTGTATCCGACCATATATAACGGATACAGCGTTGAATTTTGTTGATTGTCATAAAGAGGCATACAGCAATTTTTTGTAAAATGACTAATAGAGTTGCAAAAGCAGAGTGAAAAGGCAAGGATGGGGATTCCAATGTTTCTTTAAATTAGGTTTTAGAGAGGAGTGCAGCGTGTTATGAAAAAAATTATCCTTATATGTGTGGCTGTTTTAATAATCGTAGTTATGTTTTTACTACTCTTTCCGGCAAATATGTTGGGTATAAATTCGGAAAGGACAGCTTTCATGCTAAACGTCGACCCCCTCAGCACGATTTACGGGACTGGTGAAGCAATCACCGTAAAGGCAAGGCTCCAAAACGAAACGATGCATGCTTATATGGTTTCGCATAGCGCTCGGCTTCTTTCCGTTTCGTACGTAAAAGTGGGGGAGGAAAGAGAAGAAATCATCGCTCCCGCAATTCACCATTCCAGTTATATAGCACCTGGCGGCTCTTTTGTTATAGAAGATACAGTTCAAATTGATGAGCCAGGTCAGTACACAATATACGTTGATGCACAGATGTGGATAAATGATGTTCTATATAAATACTCAAAATCCTTCGATGTAATTGTAAAGTAAGAAAGGATACTAAAAATGAAAAAACGTTTTTTGTGCTTGTTTTTAATTCTATCTTTACTGGGTTCATTAACATTTGTCAACACCGCTTCTGATAATTCTGATAAGGAAATATCCAAAATTGAGGCAAAAAGCATAGTCTGTGATGAGGTGTTTTCCACAATTTTTGTAGAATTAAATTTGGAGAGAATGTATGAATCAGATGCGCCGTCAGATTATGCGGGAATTTATGCCGATGAAAATGGAACTCTTGTTTTATGTGTTGCGAACGGTAGTGCAAATAAATATGAAAATATTGTCAACAACATAGTATCTAGAAAGACAACTGCCTATGCTCTTCAAACTTTTGAAACGGACGAGGCACCTATTGTGCGAGTTGAAGAAAAAGAATTCACATATAATCTATTAAATACTATTCAAGATGCACTTGATCCTAAGATGAGCACATTTAAAATTCAACAAACTGCAATTAAACAAGAAAAGAATGTTGTAGAAATAACGATTGAAGATGAATTGTTAATAGAAGAAATATCACAGTATTTGTATGGCTCTGTTTCTGATTTTAATCCTGAAGCGGTAGACTTTATTGTTGCAGAGTCAGAAAAGGTTGTACCAACAGCAAACTACGCATATAATGGTGTGAAATTTTACCATACCTTGTTTGCATCTACTTATGGAACACTTGGCTTTAACGGCTCTTACACCGATTCATCTGGAAAAGTACACTATGGTGTGTTTACAAATGCGCATGTAGCTCCTGTCGGTGAAAAAATGAAAATATCCGCTTTAAAAACAGTAGGAACCACATTATTTAGCTATGTTGGTGGAAGTTTGGATATTGCTTTTGTAGAGTTCAATTCCGGGTGGGCAGTTACAGATAAAATGCTAAGTGCATCAGATACAAATGCTATATATAGTGCGGCTACGGCGAGCGAATTTTACGAAGGTGCATTGACAAACAAATATGGAGCAACAACAGGTAAGCAATCAGGTAAGATATTAAGCACAAGCGTTTCCATTGATGTTGAGTATGATAGTGGAAATAAATTGATAACTGATGTTTTTAAATTTTCCAATAAAACTGAAGGTGGGGATAGTGGAGGACCCGTTGGTAAACAGCAAACCAAACAGGTCTTTAGACTATATGGAATAACTTTTGCGGGTCCCAAGAATACTAATACTTACGGATATGGAATTAAATTGAGCAACATTAAAAAAGCCTATAATATCAAAGTTTATGGGACAAATGGTTGGTCATAATTTCTTTAACAACAGTCAAATCTAAATGCTACGCTGACTCATATGTTCTTCAAACTCGATACAGTTTGAAGAAAAACACGGCACGATCGAAAACGATATGAAATAAAGCAAGTAAATAAAAACCGTGCAGTCCGAGAACTGCACGGTTTTTTGAAAAGCAGAAACGCCGCAACCTGTAAAAGGGGAAGGGCGTGTTCCGATGTGCTTACGCCAGCGCCTTGCCGAGCGCTAAGCAGGCATCGTCCGCCTCGTCGTCAGGCGCTTCGTTGCAAATGACGCTGTCACAGGCGAGCACGGCGCCGTCTGAAAGGCAGGTCTCCTCCCATGTGCGCATCCATTCGCCGTCACCCCAGCCGTACGAGCCGAAAAGGGCGATTTTTTTACCGCCGAGCTTCGCCTCGCAGGCGTTGAACATCGGCTCAAACTCCGTCTCCTCGAGCTGTTCCGAACCCATGGACGGGCAGCCGAACGCGACGGCGTCGAAGTCGTCCATCATCTCCGCCGAAAACTCCGCTGCGGTAAAGGAGGTGACTTGGGCGCCGGCCTCCTTTGCACCCTCAGCGACCTTGGCCGCCATCATTTCGGTGTTGCCCGTGCCGCTCCAATACACGATCGCTACTTTGCTCATATTTCGATCCTTTCTGTACGTTTTATGTAATCCCGAAGGGATGTACCGTGCTTCTGCGGGGGAAGCCCTTGCGCCGAAACCGTCAGCTGTAAAACAGAACGTCCCTCGCGCCACAGCCGCCCGTAGACCGCGCGGCATTTTTCATATTTTGCGAACAGGCGGGCGGCGGCTTGTTCATCGCCGTAGACCTTCCAGCACCCGACGCATTTGCATCCGCGCCCCTTATTGCAGATGAAGCCGTAAACGTCGCAGAGCGGATAGCCCAGAAATAACCCGATCTCATGCGGGAACTCCCGGGTTTCCTGAAGCCTTCCGCAAAGCGTTTGCAGCGCGCCGTCCGCGTCAGTGCTTGCGTATCCGCAGCTTTTCAAGAACGGTTCAACGCCCGGTTGTAAAAGATCCTGCTGCAAATGTGTGCGGCGAAAGACGTAGATGAGCGCCCGCGTTTTTGTTTTGCGCAGCAGCATCAGCTCCACGCCTTTGCCCCTAAAGCGCGCATTCCACGCGGCAAGCTGGCACGCCAACTGTTTTTCACACGAGTAACGCAAGTTGAACAGGCTCGCCGTTTTTAAGGAAGCGAGCGTCGGCGCGCAGTGCGTGATCAGTTCCTGCTCCATAGGGACCTCCGGTAAGCGAGAAAGCGTCCCGCAAAGTATAAGTTAGCATAGGCTAACCGACTTTCAAAAAAAGAAATCGGTTGGGAACGATCGCTTTGGTTAGCCTATGCTAACTAATGGGATTATAGCACGCGGTTTTCCGTGTTGTCAAGTATAAATCCGATTTTTTACAAATGTATTTCCTGTGTTTTGCCACAACGCGGACAGGGCAGGCTGAAAACTGCATTTGCACGGATGGCTTGTGTGTTGAATCTGTATGGAAACCGCCCCGGGCGGCTTCTCATGAAGGCCTCCCGGGCTGTTTCGGGTTTGAATCGGCTTATTCCAAATGCCACTGCGCGCTTTGCCGCTGCAGCTCTACCATGTGGTGATAAAGCCCGCCTTTTGCCATCAGCTCTGACGGAGCGCCTTCTTCCGCCACCCGGCCGTCGGATAGGACGACGATTTTATCAGCCGCCTCCACAGTACGCATGCGATGCGCGATCACCAGCACGGTCTTGCCTGCAAGTAAGCGGGAGAGTGCCCCTTGCACCTTTGTCTCGTTTTCCACGTCCAGGCTGGCAGTCGCCTCGTCCAGCAGCACAATGGGTGCGTCCTTCAGCAGTGCCCGCGCAATGGAGATCCGCTGCCGTTCCCCACCGGAAAGCTTAGCGCCGTTTTCCCCGATGGGTGTATCATAGCCTTTCGGCAGCCTTTGGACAAATTCATCACAGTTTGCGGCTTTGGCCGCGGCACGTACCTCTTCGTCCGTAGCACCGTGCTTGCCCAGGCGGATATTTTCCATTACGGTGTCATCGAACAGCACCACGTCCTGAAAGACCATCGCGTAATCCCGCAGCAGCACCTCCGGATCGACGGTGGAGATGTCCACACCGCCGACCTGGATCGTACCTTTGGAAATGTCCCACAGCCTTGCGGCCAGTCTTGCACAGGTGCTCTTGCCGGAGCCGGAGGGGCCGACCAGCGCCGTCACCTCACCCTCTTTGGCGGTAAAGCTCACGTCGTGCAGGACTTCCTTTTCATCATAGGCAAAGCCTACGTGTTGAAACACGATGTCGTGGCCCTTGGGTTCAAACACCTCCGCGCCTTCTGCGACGGGCGTTTCATAGATCTCGTTGATGCGGTCGGCGGAAACCTGCGACACAAACATCTCGGCAATCAGCGCCAGGCTTTGGTCAAAGGGCGCGTAGACCCGGGTGATGACCAGCAGGAACAAAAACAACAGCATAAAATCGATGCGGCCGGAGAGGATCAGATTCGCGCCCACAAGGATCGTTGTCGCTACCCCTAAGCGCATGATGACGCTTGCGGCATTGACAAAAACGCCGGTCCCGAGCTCTCCCCGGATCATGATGCGTTCATGCTCGTCGATCTTTCTGTCCAGTCCCTCCAGATACCGATCCTCCCGGTTGGTTGCGCGGATCTCCCGAATGTTCTCCAGCGCCTCCTGAATGCCGTCGGATACGCGGACGGCGGCCTCTTTCGTTCGTTCGGCGCTGCGGGCGGCAAATTTACGGCTGCCGAACAGCAGCCCAAAAGCGACAGGCACACCCCACAGGCAGGCGATCGCCAGCCGCCAGTCGTACACAAGCAGGCAGACGGCGATCACAGCCGTGGATATGTAAGACCCATACAGATACCCCAGCACATGCGACCAGACGTGTTCCATGCGGTTGACGTCTCCCATGAGCGTCTCGGTCAGGTCAGCCAAATCGCGTTTGCCGAAGTACCCTAAGGGCAGCTTGCGCAGCCTTTCCGCAAGGCTTATGCGCGTGGTTTTGACTTCGTTGTAAACCAGCCCGTAGGTTGCCTTATACTGCTGCAAATGCGTCGCGAACGACAGGAGAACAAAAAGGATTACCAAACCAATGGCGAGCGCCGCACCGGGCAGCGGCGCTGCGTCCGTCAGCGTCCCGATAAAGCCGGACATCATCCAATACAGAATGCTGACGCCGCCCATGACGATCAGGTTGACAATGACCGTCCAAAACACACCTTTTTTCGTGTTTTTTACACCTTGATCGGTCAGGGCGTATTTTCGCTGAAACTTTTTGCTGAACATTTAGTTTGCCTCCCCTTCGCTGGTGATCTTCCAACGGACCGCACGGTTATAGTCGGCCCACATCCGGGCATACAGCCCTCCCGCATCGGCGAGCTGCGCATGGGTGCCCTGTTCGACGATATGCCCTTTCTCTAATACGATGATCTTATCCGCGCCCACGACCGTGGAAAGGCGGTGGGCGATCATGATGACGGTGCGCCCGCGGGTCAGCGAGGCGAAGGCCTTTTGGATCAGCACCTCGTTCTCGGGGTCGGCAAAGGCGGTCGCCTCATCCAGCACCACGATGGGCGCGTCTTTCAAAATGGCGCGTGCCAGGGCAATGCGCTGTTGCTCGCCGCCGGAGAGATGCGTCCCTTCGGAACCGATCTGCGTATCAATGCCGTCGGGCAGCTTTTCGAGAATATCGCTGCACTGCGCAGCGGACAGTGCGGCTTCCACCTGTTCCCTCGTAGCTTCCGGGCGGGCAGCCCGGACGTTTTCCAGGATGGATGCTTTGAACAGGCGGCTGTTCTGGAATACGAACGCCACCTGATCCATGAGCACATGCGGATCGATCCGGGTCACGTCCACGCCGCCGACTTCCACAACGCCGGAAGTCGCATCCCAAAACCGCGGGATCAGGCTTGCGGCGGTGGTCTTGCCGCCGCCGGACGGGCCCACCAGCGCCACGGTTTGCCCCGGCTCCGCCGTGAAAGAGACGTGGGAGAGGGCGGGCGACTCCGCGTCGTCGTAGGTGAAGCTCACGTCCTTGAATTCCACCCGATTGCCCTGCGGTATCTGCGGATCTTTAAGCGTTTTCAGGGTGGGGGCGCACATCACCTGATCGATGCGGCCGAGGGCGGTGCTTGCCAGCATCATACCGGAAGCGGCGAACATGATCTTGGCAAGCGCCGTGGAGATGATGGCGGAAAACACCGCGTAGAACGCGAAATCGGTGACGAATCCGGCAAAATCACCGCCGGCCAACGCGCCGGGCGCTAAAAATAACGCCACGGGGACCAAAAATACGAAGGCGCCTTCGGTAAAGGTCAGGTTGACAGACTGGGGTACTCGACACACATTCGACTGATAGTGCTCCGCCTTGGTGCTGTAATCCTCAATGGCTTGCCGGAATGCTTTGAACGAATAGACCGTCTGTTGGAAGATCTTGACCACGGGGATGCCCCGTACATATTCGGTCCCGGCCTTGGTCATGCGGTCCTGGGCCGCCTGGTACTCCGCCATCAGTCCGGCGTTTTTGCCGCCCATCATGGAAAACATCGCGATCACCGAGATGACCGCCGCCAAAAGGCAGGCAGCGCCCATCCGCCAGTCGAAGACGAACATCAGCACCACCATGGCAACAAACAGGACGACGGTGCCGACGATGTCTGCTAAGTTATGTGCCAGCAGCGTCTCGGTATCTGCCGCCGCCGCGTCCAGCCGACCGCGGATGAGCCCTGAGGCGTTGGCGTCAAAAAAGCCCAACGGAGCTTTCATCACATGGGCGACGCCTTGCTTACGGATGTTCGCCGCCGTGCGGAAGGCCGCCAGATGGGTGCACATCAGCCCTGCAAAATACAGCACGATACCACCCACCGCAAAGGCAAACGCCATCCAGCCGTACTGCGCGACATTCTGCGCCTGTGTCCAGTTCGGCGCCACGGCGATCAGAGCCCGCGCCGCCAGCCAGATGCAGATATACGGCGCCATGCTCAACAGCATGGATACCGCTGACAGAGCCAGGCCCAAAAAGGTCAGCCCTTTGTGACTGCCCGCGTAGTGCAGCAGGGCTGTCACATCACTTTTCTTTTCTCTTTTCATCGGATAACCTCCTTGAAAAAGTAAAATATATGCAGATCAACGGGGCGATCCCCCGAGAATCACAACAGGGCGTTGGTTAGCATATGCTAACCAACGGATAACCGAATGCGAAGCATCCTTCCACGCGGGGGCGGTTTACAAAAGGAATGGTTAGCATAGGCTAACTCATATATATAAAAACCAGCGGCATCAAAACCCGATGATCTGCTTCCAGCCCGCCGTGTAAAATGCGCGCAGCTCCCGCATATAGTCATAGGCGCGTTCCTTTGGCATTTCGTGCACGATCACCTCAAAAAACGCCGTAAACATCCCGCTGACAAGGATATGTTCAAGCTGCTTATCCAGCTTCGGATCGGGCTGCCCGAGCTGCTGGAGGGTGTGAATGAATTTGTCTGTCGCGTCCACCTCGATGCGCGCCATTTCGTCCACCATATCGGCATGGGGCGTACCGTCGGAAGCACACAGGATCAAGCGGAAGGCGACGGGGTTCGCATACATGTATTCCAGCATCCAGTCCATGCAGTCGCCCGAGATTTCGCCGACGTTTTCGTGCTGCTGCTCGGGGGCGAGGCGTCGGAACGCCTCCTGCGCCTCGCGGTAGCGCGCCATGATCGTCTCATATTGCTCGCCGACCAGCGCGTCAAACAGCTGCGCCTTGCTCTCAAAATACCCGTAAAACGCGCCCGTGGTCACACCCGCCGCCTTGACGATGCTGCGCAGCGAAGCGGCGCGAAAGCCCTTTTCTATAAACTCTGCCTGCGCCGCCTGCAAAATGCGCGTTCGGGTCTGCGGCTCGGATTTTGTGATCACGGGATCACCGCCTTTGATATAACAGTGTTATATTTCCGATAACAGTATACAGCCCTGCATATGCGCTGTCAAGTATAAAATGAGGATTTTTTTCAACAGCGTAAGGTATAAAGAAAAATATAAAAGGATTTGGCCATGTTGTATGCCCGCCCATATTTACGCTTTCACTTGAAACCGTGCACGGCACACAAACTGAAACATATAATTTTAAGAATACTTCCTATATCTCTTGACAAAATTCAACAAAATATGATAATATTTTTCTAAGAAAACTATGCTTTTTGTAAAACGGGGGATATAGTGGGGGAGAAAGCGTAGCAGATCCGAAACAGGCGCTGTATCCGACGAACGGGGGACGGATGCGGCGTCTGGCTTTTATGTGATGAATTATCACAACTTTTACTCTGACAGGTGCTTGGCTTTTGTGATGCACCGGCGAGCGGTCGCAAAGGCGAATGCTTTTGTCCTCCCGAGGACAGCGCGGTGCGCGAATCGGGAACAGGAGGAAACATATATGCGCAAAAAAGTTTATTCGTTTTTCGCTTTCTGTGTCTTGCTGTGCGGCTTAATGCAGGTTTCGGTTTCTGCATATATGCCGCCGCCCTATTTGGTTGCCGTTTTCTGCCTAAGCGATATGCCGCCGCAAACCGCTTATGTTGATTTGTTATTGCCGATGCAAGAGAATGACACATCCTTTGTTTCGCAAAAGGATGCGGCTGACATTCGCCTTTTTACGGATCGCGCCGTGTTTGATGTCGACCCTTCCGGTGAAATCGCTGCTTATGAGGATGGATATTATAGTTATCTGTTTCATTTTGCAGACAGTTCCATCATCGTAAACACAAATGCGGCAAATGATGAGATTTCCGTTCAATACGGTACGCAAGAACTGTTGGAATGTGTGGAACAAATGCATAGCTGCAAATTAGCGTTTGTGGATGCGCAGGGGAACATCCTTGCAATATCGGAGGCTTTTACCGTGCGCGACAGACCATTCAGAGACTTTAAGGAACTACTTGTTTCAGAGACGTCTGTATCCGTGGAATATACAACCAATCCATATCAAATCGTATTTGCCGTCATACTGTGCCTTGTTGCAGTGGGGCTGTGCTTGGTGATCTTTTTACTGTTAAAAAAGCTGCGCTCGAAACAAAAATATCGGGGTTGACAGCATAGAAAATAGCAAACGGGAAAGGGTTTGTGTCGCGAAGTCCTCAACGGGTCATCGCACAGGACAAAGTAAAAAAAGCACCACATACGCCGTTAAATCGCTTGCTGTCGGGGAGACAAGGAAGGGGATTGATTATGAAAACACAGTATTCGATTCGTCTGTACCGATCGTGGCGGTTTTACCTATTGTGCGTTCTGATTTTATGTATTTCGCTGTTGTCGCTTATCTGGAATTTCTACATACTTGCACGCATGGGCTTCACCGAAATGTTTTTTCCGTATAAAAACGCAGTTATCCCGCAGGAGACCTTGGAGCAAATGCAGAGCATATACGGGGATTTATTTTTGGGGCAGCAAAACAATAATATGGCGTTTGTGGAGGGCGTGATCGCCGTTGTCGCCTATGTCTTAAGTCAGATCGAGTATTTAGCCGTGAGCGTGCTTGCGGCGATCGCGCTGTTCGGCAACCGGCTGTATGTGCGCGAGGATGACACGCGCATCTACTTCGCACCGCGACTGTTTTTCCGCGTCGCCAAACGGGATATTTGTAAAATCGAGCCCGTCGCGGTGGAAGAGCTTGGTTTTTGGGATCGGCTTTCAAGCTGCAATTTCAGCAGGAAATACCTGTATTATTTTACCTGCTATGACACGGTGCTGATCCTCTCCTCCAAGGATGAGGCGGGTATGGCAAAGCTCACGGCGGATATACAGTCGCGTCATAATTTGACCGAGGAAGAGGAGTTCGGCGAGGAAGCCAAGCGGTTTACCTGGTGGGAGCTGCTGTTCCTGTTGTGGCTGTGTTCGCAAATCTATTTTACGGTTACCTCTTTTATTCAAGGGTGGTAGGGCAACCGTTTATGCCTTCATTTCCGCGACCGGTTAAGGTGTACTATGTATTCAGACATTGTGCATTTCTACGATGAGAAATCCGAAGAGACGGAGAATAACGTACAAATTGATCCGTATGATTTCATCATGCAGCGGTTTTTAAGCATACAATAAAACGCACATAGAGCCATGCCGTATTCAGGGTGACGGGCTGGTGGCTGGCGTTTATAACTCTCCCCGTGCTTTCGAGTACGGGGAGGGGGGTTTGTATGCGCTCCCTCAGTGAGAAAGCGGTTGACAAAACCGTTAAATTTGCTTAAAATACAATCGATCAGACTTCCCGCACCTCTGCTATGCAAGTGTCCCAGTGGAAGATGTAAACCAGCCCCATGCAAGTAGGCCTCCCACCATCCGGGATGCGCAGAAGCATGGGGCTTTTTTTTGTTTTGGTAGCGTATAATTTATACGACTTTTTATACGACTTTTTATTGCCCCTTTTTGGACTTTTACGGACTTTTTTGCCCGATTGCAAATTGAAACGAAGAACATAAAATCCCCCGAAACCCTTGATAAATCAAGACTTTCGGGGGATTTCGTTTGGTGAGCCATCGGAGATTCGAACTCCGGACACCTTGATTAAAAGTCAAGTGCTCTACCGACTGAGCTAATGGCTCATAAAAAGCGGCTTTGCAAAACGCAGAACCGCCGGGTTGTAAAAATGACGTGCAACGGCTTAGAAGAACAGCATCAAAAGCGTTGCGGCAAACGCCAGCACAAAGAAAAGAATCGCGATATACTTGGTGGCTTTCGCCAGCATGGCTTCGCGCGTTCTGCCCTTGTTCTTGCCGAAGAAGGTGTCAGCTCCGCCGCCGGTGATCGCACCGGACAGACCGCCCTCGCGGCTCTTCTGCATCAAAACGACCACGATGGTCGCGATCGACAAAAGGATCAGCACCACACCGAGAATGATTTCAAGAGCGCCCATATTTCAACCTCCGTTCGACAGGATAGTTTTTCAATGCCTTGGTATTCTATCACACCGCGCATAAAAATGCAAGCCTTTTTTCACTTTTTGCTCGATTTTACGCGCAGATGGCTTCCGGCGGACTTTCCTGCGTGTGGTATGTGCAGCTTTGCAAAACGGCATCAAGATTGCGGCATCAAAAGTTTTCCTTATGTGCCGTGTATAAACGTCCTATCGGCGCATATGCTAACAGGGCAAAAGTTACGGTTCATTTCTGCGTTTGCATCGAACTTTTGCACCGCCTGCGTATTTTGCGCGGGCGGTTTCCCTTTTTGGGATCAGAATAGAAGTTTGAAGAAAAATACCGCGCCGCATTTTCGCGGCGCGGCGGAAAAGAGCTTACTTGCTTTTGGGTTTTGCGAGAAGTGAAACAATGATCCCCGACAGGATCGCTGCCGTGATCCCCGCGCTGCCTGCGGAAAGCGGCCCCGTGAGCACGCCCAAAAGTCCCTGTTCGCGAATTGCCTCTTTCGTGCCCTGCACCAGCGTATTGCCGAAGCCCGTCAGCGGCACACTCGCGCCGGCGCCTGCCCAATCCACCAGCGGCTGGTAAAGGCCGAGTCCGCCGAGTACGACGCCGAGCACCACGAAAAGTACCAGAATACGCGCGGGGGTTAAGTTGGTATTGTCGATCAACAGCTGCCCGATCATACAAATCAGCCCGCCGATAAGAAACGCTTTCAAAAAAATCACTGCAAATCCCTCCGTTCCTACTTTTTTCCGAAACGATTGTTTTATGCACCGCGATGTGGTACAATACGGGCGGTAAGATTTACCGCTGAAAACGATGAGGTGAGGATTTGAACAGCTTACAGGATGCGTATACCCTTTATAACGGTGTAAGAGTGCCGTGCATTGCGTTCGGCACTTGGAAAATGCCGGACGACGTCGCCGCGGCGGCGGTGTGCTGCGCCTTGCAGAGCGGATACCGCCATATCGATACGGCAGGCGCATATCAAAACGAAACGGGCGTGGGCGAGGGCCTGCGCAAAAGCGGCGTGCCGCGCGGCGAGATCTTTCTGGTCAGCAAACTGCCCAATGCCGACCACGGTTACGAAAAAACGATTGCGGCGTGTGAACGCTCTCTGCAAAAGCTCGGAACGGACTATCTCGACGCATATCTGATCCACTGGCCCGTGCTTGTGGAAAATCAGGATCATGTATCTGAGGATCTGTGCGACACATGGCGCGCGTTTGAGCGGCTTTATCAGGACGGCAAACTGCGCGCGGCGGGGACGAGCAACTTTTTGGAAGAGCACATCGAGATCATCAAAACGAATTTTTCGATCTATCCGATGCTCAATCAGGTGCAGATGCACCCGCAGTGCCCGCAGGAGGAAATGGTCGCGTATTGCAAAGAAAACCATATCCTGCCCGAGGCGTGGAGCCCGCTCATCCAAGGGCAGGCGTTTAAGCGCGAGCTGCTCATCGAAACGGCGGCAAAATACGGCGTGAGCGTTGCCCAGCTTTGCGTGCGCTGGCTCGTGCAGCGCGGCGTTGTGCCTGTTCCCAAATCGGCGACGCCTGCGCGCATTCGCAATAATGCGGATGTATTCGGCTTTTCGATCTCCGACGAGGATATGGAGCGCATTGCCTCTCTGCGCACCTACGGCATGATCGGCGACCCGCCCTCGGTGCCGCGCACGCATCAGGTGGTTGGGTTTTAAATTCGTGAAAACCAAATCAAAAGGACGGATGTTCCTGCACGGAACATCCGTCCTTTTTTATGCTGTTTATTTTAAGGCGTTACGCCGCAAGGTCGCGCATGCCTGCCGATGCTTGCAGGATCCAGCGCGCATCCGCAGCGGATATCCCGTCTTGTGTGTATACATTGGCGGCAAGGGCCTGCGCATAGTCCAGATACCGCATGCCTGCCGCGGCCTGCAATACCCAGCGCGCATCCAAGGCATTAATCTGCCCGTCCTTGTTGACGTCACCAAGCAGCGTTTCCACCGTAACGCGCACCACCGTGTAGGTGCCGACCGGTTGTGTGTTCCCGCTTTCGTATACATACACGGCACTGCCGTCATCGGCAAAGCCCAGCGAATACCCGACAGGCGACGTAAAGACGTCTGAGAGCGCAGCATCACTGTATACATACAGGATATTCTCCGCACGGTATACGCTGACCTGTGCGTCGGGATTCAGCAAAAGCCCGGGGGTGTAGCTTTCCGCAGCCAATGCGGGATATGTCAATACATATGCCGCCGCACCGTCGGAGGTATAGCGAACGCCGGTTGGGACATGGCTTTGCGCAAAGGTGGTTCGATCCGCTTCACTTTCAGAATAATATCGGGTCGTGGCGTCTGCGCCGATCAGGAGGTAATCGTAAAACGTACCGGCTGTGTCCGAATCGTCCCATGTAACGTCCACGGCGTACCAATTGCCGTCTTCCATTTTTACATAGTTCCACGCGTGCGGGCCGCCGGCATCGCCGATGATCTGGATGCAGGGGATCCCTTCGCGGTCACAAAGCATCTTAAAGGCTTCGGAATATCCTTCGCATACCGTGATGTGCGGCTCTAAAAAGACGCTGGTTGCGTAATACGAGGTGTCATATTGGAATAGTGTGTCATATTTCACACTGCCCGCGATCCAGTCATGGATGTATTTTATCTTTTCATAGCGCGTGTTGCCGCGCACCGTGAAGTTGTCAACGACCTGCATCATGGCGGCATAATCCGAAGCGACGGCTTCCCATGAATTATAGCCGGCGGGCAGATACAGATACGCGATCAGCCCGGTGCACTCCACATGTGAAACGGTCGCGCTGATTTTATGGGATTCTTTGATCAGATCAAACATAAAATTGCCCAGCCAAAACAGATCGGGGCGGTCGCTGACAATGGCGGAAAAACCGCCGAGAGTCGCTTGCAGGATCATATCGACATATTCCTGCGGAATATCCACGACCTCGTCGCCGTTTTGGTCAATGTAGATTTCAGCATCAAAAGTGATCGGCGTTGTAAGCGGGATCTCAACGGTGGCAAGCCCTGACTCCTGTGCGTCCGGCTGCTGTGCAAACGTAGTTACGTCCTGGGCTGCCAACGCGTCGTAGACATCTTTTTGCATCCGGTTCAGGCTTGTATAAAAAAGATACGGTGCGTCCGGGTCGCCGGTTTGGAATTGCGCCGCTGTAATGGCGGAAGCGCCGTTTGTGTTTGCGGCAGGCGCCGGATATGTACGGTCAAGCTCATAAACGCCGCCGATGCCGCGGACGGTGACTTCATCGGTCGCCGCCGCGATAGCCCCGATCCCCAATGTACCGAGCAGCAGCGCAAGAGCAAGCAGCAGGCTTATCCATTTGACCTTTTTCATGATGTATCTACCCTCTTTGGAAGAATTTTATGGCTGCTGTTTTCATGCGGCGGTTTTAACGATTTTGCAAAAGCGCCGAAAGCTCATCCATAAACGCGTTGATGTCACGGAAATGGCGATAAACAGAGGCAAAGCGCACATAAGCGACCTCGTCGATGTCCTTGAGCTTGTCCATGGCGAGTTCGCCGATGCGCATGGACGTTACCTCGCGGTCGAGCGAATTTTGCAGGCTGCTTTCAATGTCGTCCACAGCCTTTTCGAGCGTCTCCATGGCGACAGGACGCTTTTCGCACGCGCGCAGCATGCCGCGCAGCAGCTTGTTACGGTCAAACGCCTCGCGCGACTTGTCCTTTTTGATGACTAAGATCGGCACGCTTTCGATAATCTCATAGGTCGTAAAGCGTTTTTTGCATTGCAAACACTCGCGGCGGCGGCGAATACGCTCGCCCTCGTCCGTGGGGCGCGAGTCAATGACCTTGCTTTCCTCATAACCGCAAAACGGGCATTTCAAACGGCATCACATCCCTGTCAGATTTTGGCGCATCCGCCAAACGGCAGGATGCATTTTTACTATATATTGTTAGTATATCAAATAAAAACCACAAAGTAAAGTAACAAAACCTTACAACCATTCGGAAAGCTGTGCGGCAGCGGTACGGATCTGCTCGGGCGAATCATAGCTTTTCTCATACAGCTCGATCATGTAATCGCCCTTGTAGCCCTTATCCCACATGAAGCGGAAAAACTTCGGAAAATCGAATTTCGCCCCGGTGCACAGCGGCACGACGCAGTCGCGTTCGTCCGTGTAGTCGCTGATGTGGATGTGCGCAATGTTGTCAGCAAACGTTTCGGCAAATACATACGGGTCTATGCCCGTTCTGCGCGCCTGCTTGATGTCCAGTACCATGTGGAAATGATCCCCGAGGGCGGCGCGCATGCGCGCCAAAAAGTCGGGGCTTTCCGAACGGTAGTGCACCACATTTTCCTGGCAAAGCGTAATGCCCGCTTCACGCCCGAGGCAGTAAAGACGATCGAAGCGCTCAAACACCTGCTCGTCGGGGATGCTGCCGGGGATCTTTGCCCCGTGCATGACGAGCAGCTCTGCACCTAAGACCCCCATGCCGTAAAAATAGCGCTTGAAATCCTCAATACTATCATAAAACCGGCGCTCATAGGAACTGAAAAAATAATAGGATTCCGTAAACGAGGCATAGGTGTGCAGGCTTTTGACCCGCAGAGAATACTGCGTGCGGATGTTTTGCAGCATATCCATAAACGGCTTTCGAAGCTCTGTAGGGGAGTTGATGAAGATCTCTGTGCAGTCTGCGCCGAGTTCGCCGACCATGCGCAGCGAATCCTCCGTTGTCTGCGGATAAAAACAAGACGTTGAGATCCCGATTGCCATTGCACCTGCGCCCTTTCCTGCTTTGCCCGCGCCTGCCAATATTTGTGCATTGTAAAGACGCGCATGATATTTTACTATTAGTATTGTAATAGGGAGGCGCATAAAAATGCAAGCGTTATTTCCGGAAATCCGCAGGTTTTTAAAAAGTTTTTCCCCTGTTACCGTGCGAATTCTGCGCTGGGGGATGCCGTTTGTGCTCGGCATGCTGTTATCGGGGTTCGTATGCCGTCTGCTTGCCGGGACGATCGGGGAATTTGACAAAATGCTGCGCATGTCCGAAGAACTGCTTTTGTGCGGTAAGGAGATGCTCGGCGCGGTGGGCGTAGGCGCGCTTGTTTTGCAGCTGTTTCTGACGGCATATGCGTACGATCACCCGCAGAACGGCGAATAGCAGTACATAGGGCGGGGGTGGGGGAAAGCGGAAAGAACGCAAACAGGAGAAAGGAGTTTTCGCGTGCAAAAATACGGAACGCCTGATTTTGTAAGGACCGAATTTGAACTGGACGATGTTTTGACCGTTTCGGTCGGGACACAGGTATTAGACGGCGGCAATGCGGCCTGGCTGGATGCCTGAAACTGAAAAACAAAGGAAGCCGCACGGCGCTGCTGCGCCGTGCGGCCCTTTGCTTACAAGGAAAAAGCTGTGTAAAATTACTTTGCGCGGTTTCGAAAACAAACAGACAAGATTTACTTCTGCGGCACCGAGGCAGTGTATGTATATGTACGCATCTGCGTCAGAACAGCCCGCCCGAAAAGCCCCAGGTGTCCGTGAATACAAATTTGACGTAGCACCGGGCAGGGGGAACGCCGAGTTCTTCGGACAAAATCGTGCAAAGCTCCGCTGTAAGGGCGTTGCACGCGTCGTGATTCGCTTTGCCGAACACACTGACCTCGCACATGGCAACGGGTGCATCGTTTGTTCCCTGAAAATACATATCGCAGTCCCCGTCGAGCCGAACCATCAAATACGTTTCGCTTTTTCCGGGCAGCAGGGCAATGGCTTTGCCGAGCCGCGCTTTTACGGCGTCTGCCTTCGCTTCGGAAATGGCTTCGGTAGTGCTGACATGGATATACGGCATAAAAATACCTCCTAAACTTATAATGATTTCCTATAAATCGTGCGATCCTCGATCGCTTGCTGTATCGCGCCGAACAGGGAAAGTTCGTCCGCAGACGGCAGGTCGTAGCCGTAATGCCAGACCATCACGCCGCCCAAGTCCGCGTCGATCGCATAGGCGGTCTTGTCGTAGACCATCTGCCACCCGTTGTAATACCGCGCCGGCGCCGCTTCGCCCTGCGTTTCCGGGAAGTTCGCGAGTGCGCCTTGTGCGATGTTGCATGATGTGCCGAGCGTGTGCGCTTCCTCCCGATAAGCGTACCAATACAAGCCGCCGTCGACGGGGCGCGCATAAAACGGCATGCCTAAGTCCAAACGCCTGCGCGCAAAGCCAAGGCTTTGGTAATTGGCGATCAGGCGGCTTGCCGTAGCTGTGAAAGCAGCGTGATGACCGTCCGCATCAAAGGAATCATAGCCCATGATCTCCGCAACGTCCAGCGGACGCGCCAGCAGCGCTTCCCACAAATTTTTCCAAACGGGCACCGCCGCGCCGAGTACAAAGCGCCCGTGGATCTCCTTTTTCAAAGCGGTAAGAAAGCGGCTGAACGTAAGCCAGTCTTTCAAGCGGCGCGGGTATTCGTAGTCGAAAAAGATCCCGTCGAAGCCGTTTGCTTCGATAAATTGCAGAATGGCGGCAATCAGCGTATTGCGGTTCTTACCGAACGCTAAGGTGTGCTGTTCGCATCTTTCGTTCGCCGAATCCACGTCCGACCCTAAAAAATTACAGTGTATGCGCACGTCGCGCCCGTTTGTGATTTCACGCAGGTTTTGAATTGCCGTTTGGAACACGGTCTTGCCGTCGGCCTTTGTACCGTCTTCGGCTTTCAAATCGGGGTAATATAATGTCCCGTCCGCAGAAAAGCGCACCGCACCGAAGAAAATGACGTCGGTGATGCAGTCGAGACTGCCCGCGCGGGCACGCAGCGCGTTCGCATCATATGCGGTCTCCGCCGTCAGGTACGCCGTTACGCGGAAGTCGGGAACACGTTTCTTAGGCACGCAATAGGCTTCCACGCCTGTCAGCGAAAATTGGTTTTCCGCCTGTCGGACGGTGACACGCAGCGCCGTGGCGGGTATTTCCCGAAAGGCACAGTAGCGGTATTCACCGATCTTGTCGTCCTGCGCATAAATTTGCCGAAATTCTCCGTCGATCCTCGCTTCCACGGAGAACCCGCGGCAGTTTGCACCGTCCTCGCGCAAAACAACGGTGTTGACAGCCGTCGGTGCGGGAAATTCCACCGTATACGTCGCGCCCGCACGTCCCGAAAAGCCGTTTTCAGTGCGCTCGCCGCCGCAAACGGTGACCGCCGCGTTTTGCAGCAGGTTTTCTCCCGGGGAAAATGCAGCGCTGTTTGAGCCGTTGCGTGCCATAGATCACATGTCCTTTCTGTACCGGGGTCCCGAAAAAGGCTTCCTCACGCCTGCACCGTTCTGTCCTCGATCGCCTGTGCCATGGCGCCGAACAGAGAAAGCTCGTCTTCATAGGGCAGGTCGCAGCCGTAATGCCAGACCATCACGCCGCCCAAGCCCACATCGATCGCATAAGCGGTCTTGTCATAAACCATCTGCCAGCCGTTATAATAGCGGTCTGGTGTGTTCTCCTCCTCGGTTTCGGGACAACCTTGCAAAAGTCCCTCGGCTACGTTCTGATTTTTCCCAAGCTGCCGGGCGTCGCCGGAATAGGTGTACCAGTATTCACCGCCGTCTATGGGACGGGAGAAAAACGGCATGCCCAGATCCATTTTATCCGCAGAATAGCCAAGACTCAGGTAGTCGCCGATGACGCCGCTTGCCGTGCGTGCGAAGGAGGCGTGATGTCCGTCCTCTGCATCAAATGCATCATATCCCATGACCTCTACGGTGTCTACCGAACGGCTCAGAAAGATCTCCCACAGATTTTTCCAAACAGGCACCGCCGCGCCGAGCTGATACTGCCCATTGATCTCTTCTTTGAGCGCCGAAAGGAAACGGCTGAACGTGAACCAGTCTTTGAGACGGCGCGGATATTCGTAGTCAAAATAGATCCCGTCGAAATCATTTGCCGCCGTGAACTCCAAAAGCGCCGCGATCAGGGTGTCCCGGTTGTCGCCAAACGCCAGATTGTGCTGGTCGCATTTTGCGTTCGCCGCATTTTCGGAGGCTGTTCCATCGGGCGCATCGGGACCGATAAAGTTGCAATGGATGCGCACGTCGCGGTCTCCGATGACCTCACGCAGATTTTGAAGCGCCGTTTGGAAGACCGTCTCACCGTTCGCCGTCGTCCCATCCCCGAGATCCAGATCAGGGTAATACAGCGTGCCGTCTGCTGCAAAGCGTACCGCGCCGAACAGGATAACATCTGTGATCACATCAAAACTGCCCGCCTGTGTGCGAAGGCCTTCCAAATCATATGCAGTCGCTGCGGTTATGTAGGTCGTTACACGGAAGTCCTCCGCCGCTTTGCGCTCTGAAGAAAAAGCCTCTACATCCTCTATCGTGAAAGGTGCGTCGGCGCCCTGTACGGTGATGCGCAGTGCTGTGGTCTCGACTTCGGGGAATGCACAGTAGCGGTATTCGCCGATCTTATCATCCTGCGCGTAGATTTGCGTGTATGCGCCGTCCACCAGCGCTTCAATGGAAAATCCACGGCAGTTTGCGCCATCCTCCCGCAGAACAACGGTGTTCAGAACCGCTGGTGCGGAAAGCTCCGCTGTGTACGCTGTTCCGGCCGTGCCCGTAAAGCCGTCGCCCGACACTTCACCGTTTGTCACGGAGACAACTGCGTTTTCCAGCAGGTCCTGTTCCGGTTTGATCTCCGCTTTGCTTGCATTGCTAAAAGAAAGCGCGGTGCAGACCAGCGCGAAGACAAGCAGCAAACATACAATGGTAAACAGAACGCGCAGCACCCTTTTGGCCTTAGAGACCTTGCGGGACGCGTGTTCGCTCGGCTTGCTTTGCAGTGTGGATCTTTTGTTTGACATCGTGAAACCCCTTTGTTTTCAGCATTTTTGCATACGCACAAAAAATCGAACCGATCGTTCGGATTTAAGTCTATTATGCCAAATAAACCCGTGTGCGTCAAGCAAAACACCGCCTGCAGTTTGCATTTTTTTATAAAAGTTAGTATAATAAAAGCATCCTGTTGGCAAAGGAAGTTTTTATGGAAAATACAAATCGGAATATTGCCTTGCTGATTGACTCAGACAATATTTCTCCCCGGTATATCGAAACGGTGTTCGATGAGCTGAAATCCATCGGGACGGTCACGGTCAAACGCATTTACGGCGATTGGACGCGCGATGATGTGAAATGCTGGAAGAGCGTTCTGCCGGAATATGCCATCCAGCCCATGCAGCAGTTTGCCAATACCGTGGGCAAAAATTCCACGGATTCCGCCATGATCATCGATGCGATGGACATCCTCTACCGCGATACGGTGGATGTGTTCTGCCTTGCCTCGAGCGACAGCGATTTTACCCGCCTTGCAGTGCGCCTGCGCGAAAGCGGCAAGCAGGTCGTCGGCATGGGCGAGAGCAAAACGCCGAAGGCGTTTGTCAACGCCTGCGATTCATTTCGGTATTTGGATGTTTTAAGCGGCAAAACGGATGACGAGCCCGCTTCCAATGAAAGCAGCATCACCCCGCGCATGGAGATCGAGCAGGAGATCCTTTCCATGCTCTCCCGCGGGGAGGCGGGTGCGCGCGTGCTCATCAGTGTTGTCAAGGAATATTTGCAGCGCAAGTTCCCTGATTTTGACGAGCGCAACTACGGATTTTCCAAGTTTTCGAGCTTTTTGAAATCGTTCAGCAGCTTCCGCGTCGTGCTTGACGGCGCGCACAACCTTTGTTTGTGTCAGGAACGCTCCGTGCGCCGTGAGGAGATCGAGGCTTATGTGAAAACCCTCTTACAGAAAAGCCGCGCAAAGCGCATGAACATCGGCGAGATCAATACCCGCCTGACCGAACGGTTCAAGGACTTTTCCGTCAAAGCATACGGCTATCGGCAGATCAAGCTGTTCCTGTCGGACATCGACGGCGTAGAGATCGAGGACTGCGATCTGGTGCTCAAATAACAGATCTCCATATGGAAAAGCAGCATCTCCGTTTTTGGGAGACGCTGCTTTTCTTTTTATAGAAAGCGCAGTTCGTCAAACACTTTCCCGCGCAGGTGTTTGACGGAATAGCCGCACGAACGAGCGGCGTTTGATGAAATAGATGATCAGCAGCGGCACATCGGCGAGCATCCACGCCATAGGGCCTGCCAGACAAACGGCAGGGAATCCAAATCGGCCTGCGAGCACAAACGCGACCAATACGCGGCCGACCAGCTCCGCAGTTCCTGCAAGCACGGAGGTGTAGCCGTAGCCGAGCCCTTGTAAAAAGTTGCGGAACACAAACAGCACTGCCAACGCCCAGTAAAAACAGGCGAGCGTGCGCAGATAGGTTTCGGCAAACGGCAGGATCTGCGCAGCGGAATCGGTGATAAATACGGCGCACACACTGCGTCCGCAGAACCATAAAAACAGTGATGCGGCTGCGGAAAGGGCAAGATCCAGCAGGAAAATACGCCGCACGGAATAGAGAATCCTGCCGTACTGCTTTGCACCGCGGTTCTGTGCGGTGAATGTTGAAAGCGCAACGCCGAGTGCGGACATGGTCACATTGACAATGTTTTCCGCACGGCTGCCGGCCGTGACGGCGGCAACGGCGTATTCGCCGAAGCGGTTGACTGCGCTTTGCAGGATCATGGACCCTACCGCCGTAACGGAGAGCTGCAGCGCCATGGGAAGCCCCATGGAAAGCAGTGCGCGGCAGACCGTGCGGTCAGGGATCAGGTCGGATTTTTGTATGTGCAGTTCCGGGTGTGCGCGCCAAATCAGAACCGCGCACAGCAGCACCGAGACGCCGTTGCCGATCGCGCTTGCCACGGCGACGCCGGCAATGGTCCAGTGCAGCACAAGCACAAAAAACAGATCGAGCGCCACGTTGACAAGAGAAGATAAGATCAAAAACAGAAGCGGCGAACGGCTGTCGCCGAGCGCGCGCAGCATGGCAGACATCATGTTGTACAGCATCATAAATACGATGCTGCAATACAGGATGACCGCATAGGTGTTCGCGTCCTCCAAAATGCTTTCCGGCGTATCAATGAGCCGCAGCAGCGGGCGCGAGAGGCTTAAAGCGACAGCGGTGAGTACGGCCGAAAGCGTCAGCGACAGAAACAAAGCGTTGCCGAAACACCTTTTGACGCGGGGAATATCTCCTGCACCGTAGCTTTCCGCCACGGGGATGGCAAAACCGCTTGTCAGTCCGAACGCAAAGCCGACGAGCAGAGAGTTGACCGGTCCCACCGCGCCCACGGCGGCAAGCGCCGAGGAGCTGACGAAGCGCCCGACCACGATGGAGTCTGCGATATTGTAAAACAGTTGAAAAACATTGCCGAGCATCAACGGAAGGGAAAAGCGGAGTACCGCCTTTACGGGGCTGCCCTTAAGCATATCGACGCGCATGCTGCACGCCCCCTTTTGCCGTGTTTTCCCAGAATCTTAGCACCGCACTTTTACAAAGTCAAGGCTTTTTCGACAGAAAAGAGTATACGGCTGAATTTTGTAAAACGCACTTAAAATGCTTGTAACATTTTTTGAAATTTGGTATAATTATATAAATTCTTTCCGGGGAGGCGCAATATGTACAGGCTGATTGACCATAAGGAAGAGATCAACCGTCTGCTGTCGCGCTACGGCGTGAAGTTCGGCATCTACAAAAACAATGAATTTCACGAGCGGCTGTTCCCGTTTGACCCCATCCCGCGCATTTTGACTAAAAATGAGTTCGCCTTTCTTGAAAAGGGACTTCGCCAGCGCGTCCATACGCTCAACCTGTTTCTAAACGACATTTACGGCAAAAAGCAGATCTTGAAAGACGGCGTGCTGCCCGAGGATTTCGTATATCTTTCCAAGGGCTTTCTGCCGCCGTGCGAAAACATCGCCCCGCCTGAAAGGGTCTACAACCATATTTCGGGCATCGATCTTGTGCAGGGGAAGGATATGGCTTGGTATGTGCTCGAGGACAATTTGCGCATCCCCTCGGGTGCGTCGTACCCAATGATCGCGCGCGACCTGTGCCGCCGCGCCGCGCCCGATACATTTGAAACGAACGCCGTGACCGACAACCGTGATTACGGCAAGCTCTTAAAGCGTGTGCTTGACGATGTGAACGTCGGCGGCATTGACGTGATCTTAACGCCCGGACGCTACAACTCTGCCTTTTTCGAGCACTCCTATCTTGCCGAGCAGACAGGCGCGGTGTTTGCCATGCCGCAGGATCTGTTCGTGGAGGGCAATGTGCTGTATTACAGCGAATACTCCGGCGAGCGGCGCCGGGTGGGCACGGTCTACCGCCGTATTTCCGACGAGTACATCGACCCCATGACCTTTTTGCCCGATTCACTTTTGGGCGTGCCGCATCTTCTGGACGCTTACCGTGCGGGCAATGTCGCGGTTGTCAACGCGCCGGGCAACGGTGTGGCGGATGACAAGGGGATCTATTACTTTGTTCCCGAGATGATCCGCTACTACCTCGGCGAAGAACCGATCTTACAAAACGCGCCGACATATCTTCCGTATTATGAGACGGACCGCGCCTATGTGCTCGAGCACCTCGAGCGCTTAGTTGTCAAGGATGTATCCGAAGCAGGCGGCTACGGCGTGGTGTTCGGAAGTGACCTGACCAAAGACGAACGGCAAAAGCTTGCCGAAGCGATCCGTGAAAATCCGCGCCGCTTTATCGCACAGGAGGTCGTGGATTTCCGTGAACTGACCGTTGCCGAAGGGGGCTCTGTGACGACCCGCAAGGCGGACCTGCGCGCATTCGTTTTGTATGGGAAAGAGATCACGGTCTGGAAAAGCGGCCTGACACGTTATGCGCGTGAGGCGGGCTCGTATGTAGTCAATTCTTCGCAGGGAGGAGGTTTTAAGGATACATGGGTATTATCTCGATAAAATCCACCGACAATCTGTTCTGGCTTGGGCGGTATGTGGAGCGCGTGTTTACCACGCTTAAAATGTTTTCCGAATGCTACGACGTGCTCATCGATGTGGATGAAAACGCCTATGTCGCTTTCCTGCAAAAACTCGGCATTCCCAACACCTATGCCTACAAAGCCGATTTCATCACGAATTTCCTGTTTGATGAGAACAACCCCAATTCGGTTTTGAGCACGTTGCTTTGCGCTTACGACAATGCCGTGATGATGCGCAATGAGATCAGCAGCGAAACGATGTCTTACATCCAGCTTGCGGTCAACGCCATGCAGCGCGGCAAGGAAAGTTCCGCGCCCATGCTCAAGCTTCAGGAGGTCTTTGACTGCATTTTTGCCTTTTGGGGGTCTGCAGATGACTACGTCGAGTCCGAAACGACCCGCAACATCCTGAAATTCGGCAGAAGCGTGGAACGCCTCGATCTGTATACGCGCTTTTCGCAGCCCGCAGCGCTCATCCGCAAGGAATTCAGTATTCTTTTGAACCGCCTTTATAAGGTTGGTGTGGACTGCAACCTTTCCGCCGTTGATACGCTGATGAAGATCATCCTCGAAAAGGATGACCTTGAAGCAGACAAAGCGATCATTCAAACCGAGCTCTCGCGGCTGTTCGTCACAACGCCGCCCGATTACTACGCATAGGAGAGAGGCTTATGCAGCGCGTGGAGTTTTCCTATTCCATGAAAATCGAATTTTCCGCGCCCGTGGTGCGGCACTGCTTTTCACTGCGGTGCCTGCCTTTTAACAACGAATGGCAGCGCATCCGGGAGCTGTTCATCGACGTTTCGCCGCACAATGTATTGACGGAGACCGCCGACGGCTTCGGCAACCGCATTCTTACAGACCGCATCACCGAGCCGCACACGCTGTTTTCCGTGTATGTCAACGGGATCGCGGAGATCGATCTGACCGCAGCGGAAGCGGAGCCGTTAAACGGGATCTACAAATATCCGTCGCAGCACACCGCGTGCGGTCCGCTTCTGACGGCGCTCGCCGAAGCGCAGCGCGCCGCCTGTGCCAATAGATCTCCGACCGAGAAAGCAAAGCTGCTTATGGAGGCGCTGCGCGCACGGTTTTCGTATCAAAGCGGCGTGACGCGTGTTGAGACCACCGCCGAACAAGCGCTCGAACTCGGATGCGGTGTTTGCCAGGATTACGCGCATATCCTCATCGCGCTTTGCCGCGCGCTCGGTGTGCCGGCGCGCTATGTGGCAGGCATACAGGAGGGGACGGGTGAGACGCATGCGTGGGTCGAGATCTATGACAACGGGTACTGGGTCGGCATAGACCCAACCAATCACAAAATGGTGGATGAGCATTACCTGAAACTCAGCCACGGGCGCGATTTTGCCGACTGCGGTATCAACCGCGGGCTGTTTATCGGCGGCTGTACGCAAAAGCAGACGGTGGAAGCCTCGGTGCGCGTGCTGTGAACCGACACCAAGTAAAATGGCTGGCAAGACGCCCCGCAGCATATGCTGCGGGGCGTCTTTGTATCGTTTATACCGTGCTCAGAACACGTTCGGTTGGTTTTTCGCAATGCCGGCTTTCACGCTTTCGGGCATATCCTCCGCGTGGACATACATTTTGGAGTAGGTGCCGTCTGCATAGCTGAGAATGACCACATAATCCGTGGGCTTCAGCGTCGCGCGCAGGGTCGCTTTTGAAACGATGGACTGCATCGTTGCCGCATCCGTGGCCTTATAGATCACAGGCGCTTCGCTTGCGTCCATATATTCCCATTCACCGGTGAACTCCGCAAAGTGATCTTCGGTGCTGCTCATCCCTGTAAAGGAACAGGCAAAGTCCTCCTGATAAGAGGTGACATAGTCATCCAGATACGAATCCAGAAACTGCTCCGAGACCTGTGTGCCGTATACGGCGGTCAGTTCCTTATCGGCTGTCAGCGCGCTGCCGTAGCCTGCGTCGCGCAGCACCTGTAAGGTGTTTGCCATGTCCTCGGTGATAAAGAATTCGGGCAGCGCCGCACTCGGCGTTTTGCCGAAGAATTCATTTTCCGATACGGTAACGGTTTGGGCGTACATTTCGCCGGGGGAAGCGTAAGTGACTGCCATGGCGCTGTTCGGTTCTTCGTCAAGCCCTTCTTCCGGCAGAAGATCGAAGCTCAAAAGCCCCAGTGTCTTGCCGTTATAATGGTTCTCGGGAGCCTGCGCCGAAAGATCGCGGTAGAGCGCGTCTATGAGCGCCGCACGCTGTTCGGTCGTGAGCGACAGCTTTGTTTCCGTGCTCAACGTGCCGTTGTAAAGGCGAATGTCATCGCTTTCCCGTACCGCACGGATATAGCGGTAGCTTTCAAAGGCTTCCATTTCGCTGTCCGAGACGATGCTGCCGTTTACGGCGTTGCCCTTTGGAACGGGCACCTTTTCATAGCTGTCCTTGAAGATGCGATCCAGTACGGACTGCCGATAATCGGTCTCATCCGCTTTGGTCAATTCGTTGAGGAGTTCGTCAGACACGCCATAGTAGTTGCGAAGCACCTCGCTGCCGTCTTTCAGTACATACACGATTTTGATCGACACGGGACGGATGCCGTTATAGTCGTTGTCCGGCACGGTCGGCTGTGTTCTGCCTGCCGCGACGAGCTTTTCGTGGATGCCGCGGACAAAGTCGATGTCCTTTGCCGTCTCATATTTGCCGACGGGCAGGGTGTTCGGGGAATCGAAGCCGCTGAACGAGAACGAAAATTCATCCGCCTTGGACGTATCGGAATAATCGGTCTGTACGGCTGTGATTTTCGCGTAACTGACTTCGTCGGTCGCCGGGATCTTGTTGGCAGCACCGAAATAGCCCGTCGCGAAGAACGCGAAGATCAGTGCGGTTATGCACAGCTGGATGGGCAGCGCCACGAGCGATTTCGCAAACAGCCGCAGGTTGCGCAAAAGCATAAGGTATAAAAGCGCAAACAGTACCGCGAATACGACCGCTCCTACGATCAGGGCAAGCGCCATGCCGTTGTTTTCCAAAGCGGAATACGCGGTCACAAAGCCGAAGAAGGCAACAAGGAACGTACCGATGAAATTAAGCGCCTTGTTTTTGCCGATGAAGCCGCCGATCTCCGCCTTGCGGCGCTTGTAGGCGAACATCCCGCCGACGAACAGCACCGCTGTCGCCGCAAGCCACAGGCAGACGGGCAGGAAATTCGGCGCGACCCAATCCATCAGCTCGCCGTTATTCACATTCATGACCTGTCCTTTTTGATTGGCGCAGGTGTAAGTGTAAATGCCGTCCGAGAAAAAGCGCAGCGGATTGACTATGCCGAAAGAACGCGCAAGGCTCTGGGTCGTGTCCAGCCCGTTATAACTGTAAAGGCTGTCAAAATTGCTGCCCAGCGGCGTGCCGAGCACCAGCGTTTTGATGAGTTTTTCTAAAGAGCTGAACAGGATCTCAGGCGTAAGCAGCAAAATGCCGGAGAACAGCACGCCCTCAAATGCCGTGCCGACGGTGGTGAACACCAGCGCCGTGAGGGTATAGGAAAATGCCGATACGGCGAACAGCCCCAAAAGCAGATAGAAAAACGCCGTGATCATATATTTGTTCACACCGAGCACTGCGATGTTTGCAATGAGAGACACTGCCAGCGGCAGCGCAACGGATACGGCAATGAGCGTAAGCCCCGCGAGATATTTCGCTGAAAAGAGCTTTGTGCGCTTAATACCGAGGCTGTAATACACGTTGACCGTTTTCTTGCCTGTAATGAAGCGGAAGGTCACGATGCCGAACAGCAGTCCGAGCCCTAAAAGCCCTACAATGATAAAGTAACGGAAGATACCCATCATTTCCGGGGACGGTCCGAAAAGGAAGCTGTAAAGCTCCTTATAGTTGATCGTGCTGACTTCCCCGGTCTCAAAGTTCGTTGAAGTTGTATCGCGGAAAGTCATAATGGGCATTATGCAGTAAAACAGCGATAAAAACGCCGCCTGCAATACGCCGAACAGCGCGTTGTCTCGCAAGCCCGTTCGGTAGGCAAAGCCGAAGTTATTTTGAAAAGATTTGGGCGAAGTCATAATCCGTTCCCTCCATTTCATCCAAGAATACTTCCTCCAAGCTCAGCGGCAGCGATTCGATCATCGCAGGGGAGAGCGCGCGCAGCTTTTCCGAAACGGTTTCCTCGTCTCCTTTGACGGTAATAGTCAGGATCTTGCCGTCTGGCTTGAAGGATTTTACATCGATGCCTGCCGCGCGCAGCTGTTCCTCGGTCATGTCGTCGTTGAATACCAAACGGAATTTGGCGCGGTTTTCGCTCAAGTCCGAAATAGAAGCGTCCAGCACCAGCTTTTTGCCGTTGATGAGCCCAAAGTGGTCGCAAAGCCCCTCCAGTTCGTGCAGATCATGGGAAGAAACGATGATTGAAGCGTTGCGCTCCTCCATATATTCGTGGATCAGATTTTTGATGAGCGCACGCTTGGCGGGGTCAAGTCCGTCAAAGGTCTCGTCAAAAAGGATGAAATCGGGCTGTGTGGCAAAGCCTAAAACGATCTCCGCCTGCCGCTGCATGCCTTTGGAAAACCCGTTGATGCGTGCTTTGGTGTCCAGCCCGAACACTTCGGCGAGCTTGTGGAACGTTTCGAAGCTGAAGTCGGGATAATACCCGTTGTAAAACTTCGCCATCTTTTCCATACTCGCATACGGGCGGAAATAGATGTCGTCGGGCACATAGAACATGTGCTGCTTCATGCGCTCGTTGTCGAATGCATCCTCACCGTCCAAGAGCACGCGACCGCCGTCCGCCTTGTACACGCCGGTAATGGTTTTCAGAAGCGTAGTCTTGCCCGCGCCGTTGTAGCCGATCAGCCCGTAAAGCGAGCCGTCGCCGACGGTAAAGCGGATGTCGCTGATCGCAGTGAAGTCGCCGAACTTTTTGGTCACGCCTTGTACTTCGATCATAGAATAACCTCCTTTTGGCTTCGGAAAAGGAACCATATCGTTCCCTTTGCTGCTTATATGCTACCACGTGCAGGCGGGCAGGTCAACGAAAGACGCCGTATTGTTAGGAACCTGTAACAATACGGCGTCTTTTCACGTTCAAAATTAACTTTTTCGTAAGAAAGCAAAAGATTTATTGCGAAACGAGCTCGCCCTCGGCGCAGTCCGCGCCGACCCCTGTAATATGTACATGCACAAGCTCGCCCGCGGTATTCACGCCGCCCGTAAAGCGCACCGGCGTGTAGTTTGCTGTATAGCCGAAAAACCATCCGCCGCGTGTGCGGCTCTCCGATAACACCTCGACCGTTTTTCCGACCTGCCGGTGCAAAAAGCCTTGCCGCAGTTCTTCAGCCGTGTTCAGCAGCAGCGCAGCGCGGTGCTCTTTTTCGGCTTTTTCGATCTGGTCGGGAAACTGTGCAGCGCGCGTGCCGGGCCGCACGGAGTAGGGGAAGACATGGATCTTTTCAAAGCCGATGCGTTTTGCGAACGTCACGCTTTCTGAAAAATCCGTTTCCGTTTCGCCGGGGAACCCCACCATCATGTCGGTCGTCAAGGTGCAATCCGGGAAAGCGGCGCGCAGCTTTTCGCAAAGTGCGGCGTACTCTGCAGCGGTATAGTGACGGTTCATATGCCGGAGCGTGCGGTCGCATCCGCTTTGCAGGGAAATGTGAAACTGCCCGCAGAGCTTCGGAAGCTTCGCCATGCGTTCGATCAGGTCGTCCGTGATATGGTCGGGCTCCAAAGAGCCCAGCCGCACGCGGGCGATTTCTTCGGGGGCGCAGGCGGCTTCGATCGCGTCGGCAAAGCTTTCACCGCTGTCCTTGCCGTAGGCGGAAAGGTTGATGCCCACGAGCACCAGCTCCCGATAACCCGATCTTGCAAGCGCTTCGCTTTCCCTGCGGATCACTTCAATGGGCTTCGAACGCACCCTGCCGCGCGCGGTGGGGATGATGCAGTAGGCGCAAAAACGGTCACAGCCGTCCTCGATCTTCAAATTGGCGCGCGTGCGCTCCGAGACTTTTGTGATCGGTTCTCCGCAAAACGGTTCACCGGTGCGGTGCGGGAGGATGCAGATCTGCCTTGTGCGGGTTTGCAGATAGGCTTTTAAAAGCGGCACAAGCTGTGTGCTCGTGCGATTGCCGAGCACAACGTCCGCTTGCGTGAGCGTTTCCGTCTTTTCGGGGAACGCCTGCGGCATGCAGCCTGTGAGCACCACGGTACTTTCGGGGAAATTGCGCTTGAGCTTTCGGACGAGCTGGCGCGTTTTGCGGTCGCTTTCGGCGGTCACAGTACAGGAATTGACCACGAAAACATCCGCCTGCTTATCGTCCGTTGTCACCGAAAAGCCCTCGCGCAACAGCGCCTGTGTGATCTCTTCGGTTTCGTATTGATTGACCTTGCAGCCAAGTGTATACAGCTTTACGTTCATTTGGTTTCCTCTGTGATTTCCTGCAATTTACCTGTATAGCCTTGGCGCCCGGCGGCAAAGCTATATGCGGTGATGAGATGAAACGGATCCGGGAATTCTTTTGCGTCTATTCGTTCGGCGCCGTCGTGTATTGTTTGATCGAGGTCCTGTTCCGCGGCTTTACGCATTGGAGCATGGGGCTGACGGGCGGCGCGGCACTTTTGGGGATCTATTGCGTCAACGAAAAATACAAGCATGTCTCTATATTTAAGCGGTGCTTGATGGGCTGCGGGATCATCACGGGGCTCGAGCTTTTGGTCGGCTTGCTGGTCAACAAGCTGTTCCACTGGCACGTGTGGGACTACAGCGCCCGCCCGCTTAATTTGTTCGGGCAGATCTGCCCGCTCTTTTCGCTGTGTTGGTTTTTGCTGTCCTTTCCCGCATGCATGCTGTGCAAGCTTTTGAAAAAGCAATTTGGCTTCACGCGGTAGCGTTACGCTTCCCCCATGCTGCGCTGTAAAAACGAGAACGCTTGCTCGAGCCACCCTTCGGCGTCTTTTCCCTCGGCTAAACCGATACCGTGCCCGCCTGTAGGGTACAAATGCAGTTCATGGGCAACGCCGTGTTGTTCGAGCGCGTCGGCAAGCATCTGGCTGTTGCGGTAATCTACAGATTGGTCGTCTTGATTATGCCATAAGAAGGTCGGCGGGTATTCGGCGGAAACAAGTTGCTCGACGGATGCCGCCGCCTGCTCCTTTTTACCCGAAAACAGTCCCAAAAGCCGACGGCGCGAAAGCGCGTGCGTGAGCTTCCCCATGGTGATCACGGGGTAAGAAAGCACCAGTGCGGCAGGACGCAGGGGATAGTCCTCTCCCTCGTATTTGCGTGCAAACAGCTTGTACTGCGCGCCGAAATATGCCGCCAAATGGCCGCCTGCGGAAGAGCCGAGCAGGGCGATCCTGTTTTCTTCTACGCCGAACTCGTCCGCGCGGCTTTGCAAAAACTGCATCGCACGGGCAACATCAAGCATGGGGGCAGGGTAGCGTGCGGCGGCACCGACGCGGTACCACAGCACAAAGGCGTTATAGCCGTGCGCTTGCAGCGCCTCGGCAATGGGCTTACCCTCGTTTGAGTCGGAGATCATATTATACGCTCCGCCGGGCAGGATCAGCACGGACGGCGCGTTTTTCCCAACGGTATAGGCGTCTAAGCGCACCTTTTTCCGCGCAGGTTCTGCACGGCATTCGATTTTGTCATACAAATCATAGGTCTGCAAAGCGGTAGTGCCTCCTTATCTTTTGCGAAACATTCAGCGGTATCATACCACAAAATACGAAAAACAACAAGGCGCACAAAAGAAAAGCCGTGCGGGGCTCAAAACAGAGCCCTGCACGGCTGGATTCGATTGGTTTTATTCGCGCCGCAGCGCCTCGATGGGCGGCATTTTGGCGGCGCGCCGGGCGGGATACACACCGAAGATTACGCCGATCGCCGTCGAAAAGCCGATGGCAAGGGCTACGGTGGAAAATTTCACCGCCAGAGGGACGTTCATCAGGTACGAAACGAGCGCCGCGCCGAATACGCCGAGCAACAGTCCGATCAGCCCGCCGATTAAGCACAGGATGATCGATTCCGTCAGGAATTGGAACAGGATCGTCGAGGTCTTTGCGCCCAAAGCCTTTCGAATGCCGATCTCACGCGTGCGTTCGGTGATGGAGACGAGCATGATGTTCATCACGCCGATACCGCCGACGAGCAGTGAAATGGCGCTGACCGCCGCGATGAAGATCGTAAAGACGTTGATGACCGTGTCTAAAAGGTCGATGTAGGTCGCCATGTTTGTGACCGTATAGCAGTCACGCTCATAGTTGTTGTGCCGTGCGCGCAGACAGTTGAGCGCTGCGTTGCCCGCACCTTCCAAGTCGTTTTCGTCCGCCGCCATGATGTAGACGGTATCGAATCGATCCGCCGACCCTGTGATCTGGGTGGAAAGCGTAGAGGGTACCATCAGCATACCGCTGCTCATCTGCCCGCCGCCGAAGGATTCCATCGTGCTCATCAGCTCCTCGGAATCGATCCCGAATGAGCTTGCCATATCCGTTACACCGATGATCCGGATCCGCGTGACAATGTTATTATAAGTAAAGTTTACATATTCGTCGACTACATCTGCCCGCCCGAACAGCTGCCGCGCGGAGGTGGCGTCGATCACACCGACCGCTCTGCCCGCGTCAAACTCCGCCTGTGTGAAATAGCGCCCGTATACGCAGTCGCCGCTCGTAAGGTAGCGCAGATCCGTGTTCCCGCCGAGCAGGATGCCGATCGCGTCCGTGTTATCCGTGGACATGGAACCCATGGTCATCACATAGGGTGAAATGTATTCCACCGTGTCAAGCTCTTTGATCGCGGCAATATCCTCTGTGGTAATGTAGTCCGAGGACTGTGCTTCCGTGGCGTTGACCATAATTGAAATGGCGCTGCTGCCCATTTCGCGGATCATGCCGATGATGTAATCGCGCCCGCCGTTACCGACTGTGATGACCGCAATGACCGATGCCACGCCGATGATGATGCCCAGCATCGTCAAAAGCGAGCGCATAAGGTTTGTGCGGATACTGAAAATGGCGATGCGTATGTTTTCCCGAATATTCAAAGCATCACCGCCTCAAGACTCTACGCTGATCTCGTCGCCGTCCAACAATGCCGCCTTGGGATTGAGAACGACCTGTTCGCCGTCGCTCAGCCCGTCAAGCACCTGATAAGCGTCGTCGGAGGCAAGCCCCAGTGTTACCGAGCGTTTGGATACGGTGCGTTCTTCAGGGTCATAAACAAACACATAATTCTCGCCGTCCTCGGTCGTAACCGCCGCCACAGGCAGAACCAGCACGTTTTCGAGCCGTTCCGTATTGATGCTCACATCCACATCGAAGCCGATGACGACGCTTTCGTCTGGTTCCATGATGCGCACCTGTACGGGCGCGCTGTTGGTTGTGGAGGCGGCGCCGCCGCCTGTCAGCGACGAGGTGATCGAGCTGATATCCAGCCCGGAAGAGGCGGTCGCCGTTGCGCTCACATAGCTGACTGTCGCCGCATATTCCTTGTCGAGCGACGTCACCGTTGCCGCCTGTCCGACATCGAGCTTCGGCAGGTCGTATTTCCCGACGGTGAAGCTTACATACAGCGCGCCGTATTCCTCTACCACGATCCCCGTCCCGACCGAGGTGTCCGCGCCGCCGGTTGCGGAAAGAAGATCGGACAGCGCGCTCATCACGTCCGTGTTGCCCGACGCCATGGAAAGCAGGGCGGAAAGATCGGTCGTACCGCTTTTGCTCTCGGCGGGTGTAAAGACTTCGCCTGCCGTCAGGTTGACTTCGGTGACGATGCCGTCCGCCGCAGCGACCCAGCCGGTGCGCAAGGATTCCACCAGGCTGTTAAAAGAATCATAATCCGCTTTTTTTGCATCCATAACGGATTTGTAAAGCGTAGCAAGGGTGTCGTCCGTCTGCGCTTTGTAAACCGTCTGCTGCGTTTCCAGCGAGGTCAGCTGCGCCTGCTTTTGCGCAAGCTCGACCCGTTTGGCGGCAACGGAATTTTCAATCGAATCCTTGATCGCAGATGCATTGCTGCCGGAGGAGAGCAGTTCGGCAAGGCTTTTCAGCTGTTCCTCGGTAAAGCCGCCCTGTTCGCGAAGCGCGGCGAGCAGCTGCTCGAGTGCCGCCGTATCGATGCTGCCGGAATCGGGAAGCATGCTGCCTGTGTGCTCTGCGGCTTCGATCTCCGATTCGAGCTGCGCGATCTCCGATTCCAGTGTCGGGATCTGTGCCGAGACCGTGCTCAAATTATTTTCGGCGGCGGCTACGGAAGCAGCCGCTTCATCATAAGTGGCTTTTGCCTTGTCGTAAGCGGATTTGTAAGCAGTCAGTTCATCCTGCAGCGTAGAAACGTCAAAGGTCGCAAGCTGCTGCCCGGCGGAAACGCGGTCGCCTACCTCCACCGAAACGGTCAGGACCTGTACGCCGGAAGCGGCAGTAAAGGTCTCCGTGTTGCCGGATTCCACCGTACCCTGTGTTTGAAAGGTCGATTGAATATCGCCCATTTCGACGGTCGCAACCTGATAGGCGGGCAGTTCCTCGGGACGAAACATCGAATACAGTACAGTCCCCAGGAGCGCCGCCAGCACAATGACGCTGACCGCCGTAAAGGCTTTCCGCTTTTTAGACCAATTCCTTGTTCGTTTCAACAAACATCACCGCTTTCAAAAAGTTGGGGATCCAACAGAGGAGATTTTTTGCAAAACTCAGTTCAAAGCAGGATCTACAAAAGATAATCAACAACATTCTATAATATTCCGCCTGCGTTTGCCATATATTTTTGTAAAGAAAATGTGAATAAAACTTGAACGGGAGGATAAAAATTTGCAAGAACGCAAAGGACTTGCCGTGTTGCTGGCGGTGCTCGTTGTGCTGCTCGCCTCATGCACACGACAGCGCAATATGGATGCGGCGGAATTCTGCCGCCGCTTCAATGCACTGCAGAACGCAGAAACGCTCACATCGGACATGTTTTTCAAAGAGACGGCGGAGGCTTCGGGCACATACGATTGCAACTTCACCTTTGCCGAGGGGCATACGGCGCTTTTAACGCTCACCGCCCGCGACGACGGTACGATCACGGCTTTGCAGCTGACCTGCATCCCGCAGGGGGAGGCGTCGTATACCGCAGAGACGTTTTCGGCACTGTATACCTGCTTTGTGCGTCTTGTATGCGTCCTTGCCGTGTGCGACACGGAAAACGACGCGCTGGATCTTGTGCACACGGCAGGTATCGCCGAAGACCGCCTTGCCTTTGCGGACAGCGGCTACACGGGCGAGACCGACGGGTTTACATACGCGCTGTTTTCGGGCACGCAGTACCTTTCCTTATTCTGCAGCCGCACGCGGTAAACGCCGTTTGCGGCTTTCGGCAAACTGCTCGAGCGCCGCGCGCGCCAAGGGGAACGGCTCCTTTTTCGCGGGGCGGCGGATCTTGCGGACAAGCTCTTCGGGCGCGCGGTCCAAAATCGGCTGCGCGACCTTTAAGATCGAAGAGGTCAGCCCTTCGTGCGGTTCCTCGGGCGGCTCCGGCGCGTTCGCGGCGGCAAGCAGGGACGCCATGAATTTGCGGTGCGAATACACCTCCAGCCGTTCCACGCCGCACTGCGCTGCAAGTTTTTCAAGCTCTACGCACGCTTTGTAGCCGTATGTATCCTGCATTTTTGCATATTCCCGCGGGCGGAAATAATACGCCTGCCCGCACAGCTTTCCAAACGCCTTGCGCGCGTCAAGATAGCCCATCTTCATACGCATTTCATTCATGCTCGTGTCGAATTCAAAGGATTCGCCGAGCTCTTTCGGATCGTTCGGGCGGATATACACGACCTCGGCGCAGGAAAGATCCGTTCTGTGCCCCATGCCCTTCATGCTGGAAATATCCACCACGACGAAGCGGTTGTAGCCGCGTTCGCGCAAAAGCCCGATGGGCGCATTGTCGTAAACGCCGCCGTCAAGATACCGCGCGCCGTCGGGGCTTTGTGTGTGCAGTCCCGGAAAGCGTGCCGACAGCATCAGGTAGTCGATCAAAAGTCCTTCGTCGATCTCGTCGAGGAAAATTTCCACGGGTTTCCACGAGGACACCTGAAAGGTCACAAGTCCCAGCGGGATGCCGGAATCGCGCACCTTTTTCTCATCGATGTATTCCGCGATCAGATTGCGCGCAGGCGTTACGTCTACGCCGCCGTTTTTGACCATCTCGCGAAAGATCTGCGGGAGGTTGGAAAAGCTGAACAGGTTGTCGGGCTCCTTGAGTTCCGTCTCAATATGGATGCCGTCTTTGACTTCCGCACGGTTCCAAAGCTCTACCGCGCGGTCAAAATCCCCCTGGGCGATGAGCGCGCCGTTGATCGCCCCGATGGAAACGCCCGTGATGGCGTCAAACGTTACGCCGAGCTCGCGCATGGCTTTCCATGCGCCGATCTGATAGGCGCCTTTTGCGCCGCCGCCTGCCAAAACCAGACCGTACGATTTCATAGCATTCACCTCTCCAAATACATATGTAAGGGCGCGGGCTGTGTGAACTCGGGCGGCAGTGTGTGCATTTGCACGCGGTTGTCGGAAAATATCCAAATGAGCAGCAGCACGGCCAGAATTAAAAGTGCCGCTGCAAGGAGCGCCGCCGCGAACCGATTTTTCATTTTGCCAATACCTCGACCCCGTACGAAACGGGCTTGCAAAGGTGCACATCGGAAAACCGATCTTGCAGCCGTAAAGCGCAGCGCTTTGCATCCGTTTCCCTTGCAAACAGCCCGAACACGGTCGGGCCGCTGCCGCTCATAAGCGCAAGGGACGCCCCGCATTCGCGCATGATACCCTTGATGTACGGGCGCTGCGGGACTTCGATGACCTGCTCGAACACATTGCCCGCCTTTTCGCATAATAGCGGAAAATCCCCGTTGTGCACGGCGTACAGCATGGCGTTTTTATCCAAATGCCGTAGATGCGGCGCTTCATCGATTTTTTGATAGGCATTTTTGGTAGACACGTCCATATCGGGCTTGCAAAGCACGACAAAGCAATCCGAAAGCGGGCGCAGCGGTGCGATCACACCACCCTTATCCATGCAAAGCGCCGTGCCGCCGGTCAGTGCGAAGGGCACGTCCGCCCCAATGCGCTCGCCAAGCGTCAAAAGCGTACACCGGTCAAGCTCGGGCGCAAACATTTCCCGCAGGCAGTAAAGCGTACCCGCCGCGTCGGCACTGCCGCCGGCAAGCCCCGCCGCCATGGGGATGCGTTTTTCGATGCCGATGCGCACGCCTGGATTTTCAACGCCGGTTTTCTCAAAAAACAGCTTTGCCGCCTTATATACGATGTTGCTTTCCCCGGCGGGCACGCGGCTGTCTCCGGCTTCGACTTCAATGCCGCCCCTGTCCGTTTTTTCCACGCAGACCGTGTCGAAACAGCTCACGGACTGCATCACCATAAACAGGCTGTGGTAGCCGTCAGGCAGCGTGCCGAGCACGTCGAGCATTAAATTGATCTTTGCGGCAGCTTTAACTTTCATGGAAGTACCTTTCCTGCTTTCTTATTCGATCGGCATTTGCAGGGGCGTTCTCTGCTGGAAAAAAGTTAACTCGGAAAAGCCTGCTGCGCGCATCGCGTCGTAGGCTTCTGTAAGCCCCGCGCCGATGTGCTCGGCATAATGCGCATCTGAGCCGTAGGTGACATATTTGCCGCCCAATTCCCGAAAACGTTTGACCGTTTCAAATTCGGGGGAGAGCTTCCCGATGGGCTGCCGAAGCCCCGCCGTGTTGATCTCCAGCGCCTTTTGCAGCTGGGCGGTGCGCAGCAAAATTTCATCGACCTGCTGTTTGTAATCCGCCAGATCTACCGTGATGCCGGACTTCGCGTAAAAATAGCGAAGCGGATAGGTCAAATGCGCCAGAACGTCAAAATTGCCCCATTCGAGCATCTGCAAGATCTCGTCAAAATACTCGGTCAAAATGCTGTGTACTTCGTCGGGATCAAAGCTTTCCATAAAATAAAAATCCTGTCTGCCGCGCAGGTTGTGCACCGAACCGATGACCACGTCATACGGACGGGCGCTCAAAATCTCTTCCGCAGTTTTTACATCATAATGCGGCTGCCCAAGCTCGATGCCGCGCAGCACCAGTACCTTGCCGCGAAAGGCGGACTGCGCCATGGTCGCCTCCATAAACGCCGCCTGTACGCGCTTGTCAAAATGCTCGGCGCGGTATACGTCCGTTTCACAGTGATCGGTCAGCGCAATGGCGCGCATACCCTCAAATTCCGCCTGCTCGCACAAAAACATGGCGGAGTGGTTGCCGTCCGGGGAGTTGTCGGTATGCACATGCAGATCAAGCTTTCTCTGATACACAGTCTCACACGCTTCCAATCAAAAATTTACAAGTCTATCATAGCATATTTTCGCGCGCACGCCTATCTTTTTTTGAAAAAAATCAAAAACGCCCTGTCCAAACCGCCAAAAGTATGGTAATATGGTAAAAAACTTTTCGGAGGGCAGCTTATGCGTGCAATCATTACGGTCGTGGGGCATGATACAGTCGGCATCCTTGCGAAGATCTCGGCGCTGTGCGCCCGGCACAACGTCAACATCATTGAGGTGACGCAAAGCATTTTGCAGGATATGTTCTGCATGATCATGCTTGCGGACGTCTCCGCGTGCAATGTGGCGTTCACAACGCTTGCGGATGAAGCCAAGGCGCTCGGCGAGGAAATGAACCTTTCCGTCAACGCCATGCATGAGGATATTTTCAACTCTATGCACAGAATCTGAAGCCAAAGGAATTTTGCTATGATCAATACGCATGACATATTAGAAACGATCAATATGATCCGGCAGGAGAATCTGGACATCCGCACCATTACCATGGGTATTTCCCTATTAAGCTGTGCGGATTCCGATATTCATAATTCCTGCGAGAAGGTCTATGAAAAGATCTGCCGGCGCGCGAGCCGCCTTGTGGAGACGGGCGAGCAGATCGAAAAGGAATACGGCATCCCGATCATCCACAAGCGCATTGCCGTTACGCCCATTTCCATGCTTGTCGCCGCAAGCGGCGGCGATCCCGTGCTCTATGCCAAAACGCTGGAGCGCGCCGCGCAGACCGTAGGTGTGAATTTCATCGGCGGGTATTCGGCGCTCGTGCAAAAGGGCTTTGCGGCGGGCGACCGCGCGCTCATAGACAGCATCCCCGAAGCGCTTGCCGAAACGGAGCATATCTGTTCGAGCGTCAACGTCGGCTCGACGAAGGCGGGCATCAACATGGACGCCGTAGCGACCATGGGGCAGATCGTTCGCCGCGCGGCGGAGGCGACCGCCGATAAGGGCTGCATCGGCCCCGCCAAGCTCGTCGTGTTCTGCAACGCGCCGGAGGACAATCCCTTTATGGCGGGGGCATTCCACGGCGCGGGCGAGCCGGACTGCGTCATTAACGTCGGCGTCTCCGGTCCCGGCGTGGTGCGCGCGGCGCTGCAAAAGATCCCGCACGGCAACATCACGGACGTGGCGGATACCGTCAAGAAAACCGCGTTCAAGATCACGCGCGTCGGCCAGCTTGTGGCAAAGGAAGCCGCCAAACGGCTTGGCGTGCCGTTCGGCATCGTGGATCTTTCGCTGGCGCCCACGCCCGCAGTCGGCGACTCGGTGGCGCATATCTTGGAAGAAATGGGGCTTGAACAGTGCGGTGCACACGGCACGACCGCCTGCCTTGCCCTCTTGAACGACGCGGTCAAAAAAGGCGGTGTTATGGCTTCGTCGCACGTCGGCGGGCTTTCGGGCGCGTTCATCCCCGTTTCGGAGGATGCGGGCATGATCGCCGCCGCCGAAAACGGCACGCTCACCATTGAAAAGTTAGAAGCCATGACCGCCGTGTGCTCTGTCGGGCTTGACATGATCATCATCCCCGGCGATACAACGGCGGAGGTCATTTCAGGGCTAATCGCGGACGAAGCCGCCATCGGCATGGTCAATTCCAAGACCACGGCGGTGCGCGTCATCCCCGCCATCGGGAAGGAGATCGGCGATACGCTCAACTTCGGCGGGCTTCTCGGCTACGGCCCCGTCATGCGCTTGAATACCGCTTCTCCTGCGGACTTCATCCACCGCGGCGGCAGGATCCCCGCACCGATCCAGAGCTTGAAGAACTAAAGTTAAAAAGGACAGTGTGTGTTCATAAATTGGGGGCATTATAGATGGCTTGGGCTTGGGTTATTGCGGCAATGGTCGTTTTGTTAATTTTGGCTTGGGTATTTGTTTCCGTTCCTGTGGTAGCTGTATTGCTTGGGTGCTGCTCACTGGCTGTCGGAATCATTTATCTGATTTGCCTGTTTCGGTATTATCCGTATCAAAAATAATTTCGATTCCCAAATCACAGGGGGCGGTTCTGTGCCCGAAAAGCGCAGGACCGTCCCTTTGTTTTCTCCTTTTGCTTTGGAATTCATCTCAAATTGACAAATCCCGCAAAATATGATACAACGGCTTACAAAAGCGGTTCGCGCCGAAGCGGGTGCGGTTTTGCCGTGTAAATAAGGATGACAGAAAACCTATGCTGACCGAAAAGGGAAAAGAGCTGAAAGAAAAAATCTATGATACGTTTGATTACAGCTATTCCGTTTCCATCCGCCGGATCGACTCGTTTGACGAATTCCGGCGGGAGCTTTATACCCCGTTCTTAAACGGGGAAAAGATCTATTACCGCGGCGAACGCTTAAACAGCAAAAAACGGCTTCTGGTGCCGTCGCTGCTGCGAAACGGTGCGCTGCTGCAAACGAAGCCTAACGAAGAGATCGCCTACATCGATCGCGAAAAGCTGCTGGAATTTTACGAAGCGAAGCACAATTTCATGCGCGTGTACAAGGTGATTAACCCGGACCGTACGGGGCTTTATGAAATGCTCGCCTTTGCGCAGCATTATTTAAAGCTGAGCCCGTTGATCGATTTTTCCAAAAGCCTTTTTGTCGCCCTTTCCTTTGCGCTCAAGGGCAGGCAGGAATTTAAAGACGATGTGGTGCTGTACACGGCGTTTGACATCGGTGATGATGATACCTCGGACGATTTGGAGGAGGTCAATGCGTGGATCGACGCATACCGTGTCGCTGTGGTGGACATAGACCCCGGTGCGCTTTTGAAGCCCGATTTTTCAGCGGACGCACACGCAAAGAAGACAGCGCTGCTGAAAAGCATGCAGGAACGGGAGTTTTCGCTGGATATGCTCGGGGAACTCATCAAGAGCATGTCCCCGGAAGCCAAGCTCATTGACATCCCGACCAATGACTTGATGAAATATCAGCAGGGCGTTTTTTTGCTGTTGAACCATTTCGCGCTGGTTTCCTCGCACTATTTTACAAAATCCGTGCGCCAAAGCTTCGCGATCTATAAATATGTTCTGGATCGGCAGATCTGCCCGGAGCTGTGTGCGTTTGTAAATTCGAAAGCGCCGCAGTATCAATATGAAGCTCTGTTGGATATCGCCAAGGCGGTGCGGTAGGTACGGTAAAAGAATAAAGCCGGATACAGGCGGTTTTGTGTTCTGCACGGACACAGAGCCGCTTTTTCCGTCAAATCACATCAGATACTTGACAAAACCATCGAGCTTTTGATATATTTTCCGGCGCCGGTGTGCTACAATACAGAGCGATTTTCGCAAAAAGGGGAAAGACCGTTGGCAACACTGCTATTGATCGTCATCTTTATTGCTTTCATAGGCTTAGGGCTTCCCGATTCCCTTTTCGGGGCGGCGTGGCCCGCCATATATACGGAAATGGCGCTGCCCGTGTCTTGGGCGAATTTTGTAACGATGCTCGTCTCCGGCGGGACGATCGTGTCAAGCCTTCTCTCCGCAAGGCTCATCCACCGCTTCGGCACGCCTGCCGTTACGGCGGG